>Ga0307515_10006901_pt1 | contig 22560 bp, 17 predicted proteins | sample 17_EM_MG_FD_194513 | JGI IMG/M metagenome (GOLD analysis project Ga0307515, IMG submission 194513) | Populus trichocarpa ectomycorrhiza microbial communities from riparian zone in the Pacific Northwest, United States - 17_EM | ecosystem: Host-associated > Plants > Roots > Unclassified | place...
TCATCTATAGTACGCACGCAGAGATGCATCAGAGTCGGCCTATTTATAATTTTATCAAAAATGCCACCAGACATACAAATGTGTTGGTCAGTGTCATAAAACACCTTCTCAGGGTTTTAAATTCCACCTTCAGCAAGGAAAAGCTAATTCATCAAAATTAAATAAGAGGCGCATTTTGGTCACCAGCTTTCATGGCGGACATAAAACTATGTAGACTGATGTATCCAGCAATGGATAGATAGCCTACGGATAAGTTATAGCAAGGCCAAACACACAAGTCTATGAAAGAAAGCACGTAATTGGGCAAGGACCAGCTAAGCGAGAACACAATGTCCAAGACTCCAAATTTATGAATCAATTGCATTTCCCCACCAGTGCCAGTTTTACTTGTATTGAATCAAGATGCCTTCAGATATCGTCCTTTGCTATACCGTTGCCTGGTGTTTTCTTGATCCTGCACAGGGCCAGAGAGGCAGAAGGGAATGGCAACAGGGCCAACTCATAAGGGAAATTGTGGTGTTACTTTCTTACCATAAAAACAACTAGATTAATTTGTTTCATTGTGACTTATAAGCATCTGCAAATATTCACTTATACAGAGAAGCACGCATATTCTTCTTCTAATGGCAAGGTGCCCCCACACAATATTTGCGTTGGTGTACTCTCTTCATGGAAAGATGGTTGCATGTAAGATCAAAGAGATGTACGATACGCCCACTCGTACAACACATCGCCGCTAGGTGCTGGTATCCTGCAAATCCAATCCGGAACTTGCTTTTCTAGAACCCCAATGTTTTCTTCAATCTCCCCTGTGGCTGTAAGAGAAGACTGGGTGAGTTCACTGACCAGTGATTCAAAAAGAAAAATGTCAAGGGTGCTATAAAGGCAGAGCCATTTTGACACATCTAAACTATTTAGAATTATCTTGTGCACAAGTTCCTCCTTTGTGACTGGAGAGAGGCTAGCTGACTGGAACATGTGGTGAATCAGAGAAAGAAGGTCAGGCTAATGAATAGGCATCAGCTGGTGCGTTGAATCAGGCTGGCAGGTTTTCTGATCTACAGATGAGCTCCCCCTCCATCTAAACTGCAATGTTATATTCTTACTCAAGCCAACTAATTCACAATTCCACAGGAATCGGTCCACTTGAAAACTCAGGCGTCAAGAAAACTGATAGAGGGAAAAATGTCATACCTAGAAGCAAAGCAATCATATCAGACTTCTTGCATGGTGATTTCTAGCTTGTCATGTAACATAATCTTATGAATCTGTGTAGCTTTAGGAAGTAAGAATTTTATCTGCGCAAGACGTCCATAAGAGAACCTCCTGAGAGAAAGAGCAATGGAACTTTAAATAACATTGAATAAACCAAAAGAAACATAGATTTGCATAGAACCATCAAAACAAGAATTGAACCAAGATTAGGACAAAGTGGCTGACACGTACCATAATCACCAAGAAGAGGATCAAAATTCAAAACGACAACCTTTCATCTTCAAACGTTTGTTATTTGTTTCAGAAATGGTGCTGCTCATTCATCGCTTATCTATCTCTCTATCTTTTTTTTTCATTTTTTTCATTTTTAACGTTATCATTAATATCCTATGGCAATATTTCAATCCAAAACCCGTTTAAATTGATATTTGAACAGATATAACATTGGTAAATATCCGATGATTATATAAATAAGAATGATCATCGAATACCAAGAACTACGTGTGCAATGTTCATACTAACGTAACGGTGCAATTATTTTTATTTTCATCATTGAAGTTTTTGAATTGTAATTTCATCCTTCGAAGTTACATCAACAAGGTTGCACGTGTTGAGATTTCTTCAAGTTTGTGTTCTCTCTCATGAATTATTGATCCATTTTGTGAAATAAAACTTTATTCATAGTTAACAAAAACTAAAAGAAAACGATTAAATTTAATATAAAAAAATAGAACTTTTAGATCCCTGCGATTTCTTTCAATTTACAATCTCTCACCTAGCTTTTTCCTTTTTCAGAAAGCTTTTATTAATTTTTTTATTTAAACTTTAATTAACATCCTCTCTCTAATTGTATTTCACTTTTTTAATAGTAATTAATATTTTAATTACTTTTTTAATTTTATAGTGCTTCAAAGAGATTATTATAATTGTTTTGTAATTTTTTTATTTTTTATTTTATATAAATAAATTGTACTTACATGATGCATTTATAAAAATAAAAATTATATGTTCTTGGTAATAAAAATTCACCTCTAAAAAAAAATAAAAACATATAACATAAAAATAACACTTGGGGTTAAATATATACATGTACAATTATTGTTTTTTTTTTTACTAGGAAGATTAGCCTTAGGTTTTAGCATTTAACTAAATAGTTAGCCGGCATTAACCTGTGGGTTGTATTAAAAAAATATAATATAAAAAAATGTCTAGACATAGGTAGCATATTTTCTAAAAGTAAAAAACAGAATTTATAGCTTCAATAAACTTGTTTAATTTAATTATATTATGACAAAAATAAACAATCACAATAAATTAAAAAAATTAAAAAAAAATCATGATGTGTGAAAAAACACTTGCTTATATTTTGAAAACATTTCTATAATCTTTATTGATTAAAATTTAAGGGAATTTAATAAAATAATATCTAAAATACATTTTTAATTAATTTAATAATTAATAAAATATACCTAGTATATCTTAACTTATTTAATTTCTAAGAAATTGTATGAAAATGGTGGGGAAAAGATTTTTTAAAAAAAAGCCAAGCGATCAAGCCTGGATAGCCTAATTCTTTTGAAACAACACGTTGTCTACTTTTTAGAATTCAGATAGCATAAAGGTGGATGAAAAGTTGAGCAAGGTGCTTTTTGAAATAAAAAATCTAATTTTCAATTTATTTTCACCTAAAAAATCTACTAAACACTTTTAGAACCTCATAATTAATTTATCAACCCAAAAAACCTCAAATATGGTTTAAAAAACATAATCAAATTGTTTTTTTTTAAAAAAACCTCTCTCAATAATGATGTATTTTTTTTAGCTAATATGGAAGATAAAAACACTTTGAAGACACTTCTCTCATCAATAGAAATACTTTGATATTAACTTTGATTATTTGTTTTATAAAAAAAATAGACTCACATAATTCCCTCTCTTTTTCATTGTTTTCTGACGACTCGCTCCATCCTTTTTTAAATTGAAAAACTAAAATGTAAAATAAAATAAGATTTTGAACTAAATAGATTAATTAATTTCCGACCTAAAATGATCAAAAAAGGATATTTGGAAAAATCCTATAGCAAAAATAAAGGAAAAGGTGTGAAACCAATTTGTTTTTTTTTTAATTATGACTCCTAATTTATTTATTTTTTCAATTTTGATTTCCTCATTGTTAATATTTTTTAAATAATAAAATTGAATTATTTTTTTATAAAATCAATCATCAACTCAATTTTAGGATATTTTCTTTAATACTAGGTTATTAATTAGCATTGACAATTCTTTAATACCGGGTGGTATGGATATGGGTTTTTGTATATGTTATGGTATGGGTATGGGACGTCATACCCTTTGCTATCATAAAAAGGAGAGGCCTGATCATGTACCGGTTCTAATTCGAAACTGAATGTTTTTTTAGCTCAAACCTTAGGCCCGGAAATCCTTTGACCCCAAACTTTGGGGATGGGCCGACAAAGTCAAGAAAGCAACAAAAGGTTGGCTACTAGGCTTCTCACCATCTAAAGAGGAGCAACAGACCTGCTCCTGCTCCTGCTATTCTTTGGCAACTCTTTGAGTTTGAGGGTATCAAACTGATGGCTAGTAGTACTGTTGCTGAATCAGAAATGGAAGAAGAAATAAAATTGGGATCTTATGGTGGAAAGGTGAGGGTGCTAAGACAAGATGAAGAATCAGCTGCTGCGGAAACCATGCTCTTGTGGGGTATCCAACAGCCCACTTTTTCAAAACCAAACTCTTTTGTCTCCCAATCTTCTCTCCAACTCAATCTTGATGCTTGTGGTCATTATCTCTCCATCCTCCAGTCTCCTTCTTCATTGAGCACACCTGGAGTCACTGGTTCGGTCATGTGGGACAGTGGTGTTGTGTTGGGGAAGTTCTTGGAACATGCTGTCGACTCTGGCCTGCTTCTTCTTCATGGCAAGAAGGTTGTTGAGTTGGGCTCTGGCTGTGGATTGGTAGGGTAAAGATTGCTTCTTTATCACTTTCTTTTTTATCCTTTTATTCATACTTTGTTATGGAAAATTGTTCTCTTAATTGGGCTGGCAAAAGGCGGAAACTTTTCACCATCCAGCCTGATAAATGAGTTAATTTAAAGAGGTCCCTTTGGAATTGGACCTCCTTTTGTTATAAATGAAGATGCTCAATAAGAAATGTCGGTGATTTTTGGCATGCAAAGACTCAAACTTTTTGATATTAGGCTGGTTGAATTTTCTAATTTCTGAATTCAACTTTTCTAGCTGAGAAAGAAGAGGAAAAATTTCACTTTTTTGAGTTGAATATGTCTCATGTTTATGGTTTGCAGCTGCATTGCAGCTCTCTTGGGTGCTCAAGTAACACTCACTGATCTGCCTGATAGACTGAGGTTACTGAAAAAGAATATCGAAACAAATCTGAGGCATGGAAACGTGCGGGGCTCTGCAGTTGTTAGGGAACTCATATGGGGAGATGACCCAGATCAGGATTTGATTGTTCCTTTTCCTGATTACGGTACGACTTATTTGTTATCTTTGCCTGCTGGAGCGTGAATTGAAATTGAAATGTACCTATTTTTTGCTAATCGGTTCCACGTGAGCAACTTTTTAATGTTTTATTGAATCCATATTGTGACAAATTTGTGGCAATTCAATTTAGAATAACGTGTATTTCTTGAAATTACAGAACTGTTCAAATCATAATTGGCAGTGATTTGCAAGAGAATTTGATTGGTTAAGATGAATTGGATATGCAGACAGTTCATGTGAGTATTTCACATGAATTATCTATGAAAAATCAAGCATACATTTCATTCATAAGAAAGGTGATATACAATAAATTTGGCACATGTCCATTGATGAATCTAATTAAAAAAAAAAAAAAAAAGATACACAGTAATGCTGAGAATAACAGCAAAAAAGATAGAGGTTATTATTTTCTGGTACTGAGAAGCAAGACTTGAGAAATCAGGAACTCAAGCATTTCCATCATCATCATAAGATGTACATGAAGTTGATTTTTATTTGTATTGATATTTGTTCTTTCATGGTTTCTGTTTGTAAGATTATCATGATAATTGGCGCAGGTGACAACTAGTTTAGCTGATAAGTTATATGGAGTCATTTAACTTTTAAGAGACTAAGGATTGGATCCTTCAGATGTCTCATGACAGGAAGGTGAGGGTGTGCTAGCTCTGTTTCAATAGTACTGGAAAAGCACATTAACACAAATTTCATGTTGGCTGCAAAACCTTTCGCTGTTATCTGTTCACACAGTTTATCCAGTGTAATCTAAGTTGCTTATGAAAATAAATAGTGAGTTGCATATTGCAATTATTTTTCTAGCTGGTATTGGTCCCCATGCTAGCAACATATCATAAGGATTTTTCTAAGTGATAGAGTAACTGTATTAATTTTGTGGAATAGCAAACATTTTAGTAGACTTCTTTAGCATTCTTTCTTAGAATTGTCAATGTTTGCACTTGGATTAGCTGATAGTTGCAGTAGCCTGCTCATTTTCCTGAATTTCTTCCAATACATGGCGAATGATCAAAAATTTGGAAAATCATGCTTGTGTGGTCCTTGGAAAAGCAGCATTTTAACTTGATTATGTGTTCTGCTTATCAGTCCTTGGATCGGATCTGGTCTATAGTGAAGGTGCTGTGGTAGATTTGTTGGACACATTGGTGCAACTCTGTGGAGCCCAAACAACTATATTTTTGGCCGGAGAACTTCGGAATGGTGAGTGTCTCAGTCTCCCATGCCCATGCATGCTTGCACACCCCACACACACACCTCACACACGCAGACACATGCAAGTTTTAAAATTCTTATTGCTTATTCCTGTGGCAGATGCTGTCCTCGAGTATTTCCTTGATGCTGCGATGAAGGAATTTGTTGTTGGGCGTGTGGAGCAGACACGGTGGCATCCAGAATATTGCAGCCCCAGAGTAGCTATGTATGTTCTGGTGAAGAAGTGAATTGAGTCGTGGATGTTCACTCGTTAAGGCCCCCATCAGCTTCTTCTTTTTCGTGATTGGGTTTGTTTCGAGTCCTCCTGGTTTACAATCTTGTAAATTCAACTAATTATTTTTCCTAGAATCGAAATTCAGTGAACATAAAACCAAAAACAATTCAGAACACATCTGATGGAGCTCATGTCTCTGAATTTGTGGGCTGGAGTTTCTTGACCGTAAAGAAAAGGATAGTTGAGATGCTCTGTGGTCAACAGGATAGCAGTAAGGGAGTTTGCAAGTTTCTTGAGTGGAAGTCACATGGCAACCATCTTGATGGATACCCTAAAAACTATAGCGCTTATTCTAAAACCTTTTTGGTTTAAAGTTTATTTTGAAGCTCGTGTATTATTGAGTGGTCGTGACATCTTGTTGAGCATCAGAATCAGCAGCATCACAACACAAAGGAATGAATTTGTCACACACTGCACTGTCAACGAGCTTTCCATTACTGGTTCCATGACCAGAAGCATCATTTTTGGCCGGAGCGTCCCTAGCACTCATAAGTTCCACACTCGATGTGTTTTGATTTTTCGGTGCATCTATCATATGCATGCTTATCAAATAATTATCTTAACTCTCTCAGTGAAAATCATGTTAAGTTGTGGTCCTTGGGATTTCCAAAACTTGCAGTGCTAATTTCGATTTGAACAAATGAAAATGGACATCCATGATCAGCTAGCACACTTTCTCTGTTACTAATTTGTTCTCATTGCCAAGAGGATCATATATCCATTATTGCTGGGATCCTCATCCAATTCAACCAGGATACAACTCACGAGCTGCAGTGCAAGCAAATTATTCTAGGAAATAAATAATGTTTATACTCTAGCTGCGAAATAGTGGAATTCAAAGGAATATTATGTTGAAAAAGCTAACTAATCGTTGGGCTCTATACCAATTTTGAAATATCCCAAATAATTATTTTAATCAATTTTGTCCTCCAGAATAAACTGTAATGTTTCAGTAAGGTTTATACGTGTAACGTGTTTGATTGTAATTGTCAAGCATTGATGTCACTGGTCACCTAATTAATTGGAATCTGGCTTGCCACATTCTTTCATTTTATTTTTTTATAAATTTCCAGGGTAGACATGTTGCATATAAAGATTCCTGTCATGCAAAGTGATTGAAATTTGAACAAAGACTTCCTACTTAGCTGAACTACCTTGTCTCGTATCAAGTGTGTCCCATGTGTCGTTAATTATTAGGTGTGGAAGGTCAAGACCTTCCCTAACCAAAGTGTTTCAAGGACAAAATCATAGGTCATAAATTACTAGGAAGCTTCTCCGGTCAGCTAGCTCCCTCTACTTGTATAAATTACGAATGGCATTAATATATTGTCATAGCTTTCTTGCACGCTTTTGAGGTGCAACAACTGGTTTAAAGGAAAGAAGAAAGCACCATTGAGAACAAACTCCAAGTCTCCATTTAAGTTTTGATATGGAAAAAACAAGAACGCAGATGACGGGAGATAAGCCGAAAATTCATCCAGCAGTAGATGTTGAAGCACCACCACCAACAGCACCGTTGATATCTCGAGGCTTGGCAACATCCGAAAAGGGTGGTTCGAGTCAGAGTCAGCAGCAACCTCCACTGCCATTACGCACCATGCCAGCAGCTATGCAGTCTAGTAAACCACAAAAGACAAGAAGCTGTTGTTGCAAGTGCGTATGTTGGACCGTAGGTCTACTTGTCCTGCTATTAGTTATTGTCGGAGCCACTGCCGGCATTCTTTACCTGGTCTTCAAACCAAAAATTCCCAACTACTCTGTTGATAGTTTGAGCATAAGTGACCTGAGGCTCAACTTTGATATGTCCCTATATGCTAAATTTGATGTGAAGATCACAGCCAATAACCCCAACAAGAAAATTGGAATTTACTACGAGAAAGGTGGGCTCTTGAGTGTGTGGTACACAAACACTAAGCTCTGTGCAGGTTCAATACCAAAATTCTACCAAGGTCACCAGAACATAACAAAACTGGATGTGAGCTTAACGGGGCAAACACAGTACGGAAGCACTTTATTGAGGGCATTGCAAGAGCAACAACAAACAGGACGTATTCCATTAGATCTTAAAGTTGATGCACCAGTTTCTATCAAACTTGGTAGGTTGAAGCTGAGGAAGGTGACGATCTTGGGGGATTGTTTGTTGGTGGTAGATAGCTTATCTACCAACAATCTAATCAGCATCAAAGCTAGTAATTGCAGGTTTAAATTAAAGCTTTGAGTTCCATGCCACGTATTGCATTAGGCCTGTTTTTTTCTTTTCATTTCTCCCCGGCCATTTAGCTCTCACTCGTATCCTAGATGCTATTGTATTTTTTTTTTTCTATATTTACAATTTTTTAAAAAAATATCAGTGATTAAGAATATATACAGTTACGTTGGGAAAGTAGAAAATTGTTGAATGGAAATGCAAGCCCACTGCATGCTTACTGACAGACATCAAATCACTATGCTAAAAACATCTTTTCAACCGATCAAACCAAGTCAGATTTTAGCTATCATATGACAAGATATAGATGCTAGATGCTTTATAGTTGTGTTAATGTTTCGAGAGACTGGTTCCAACCATATCTCCGTTTCTTCTATTTAATCAAACAGTGAAATTATTAGTAAAATACGATTTATCAAACCGATAATAAAACCCGTGAAGGCAATGGACCAGTTAGAAGAAAAAGGGTAAGGGCGGTTATGTGTATTGTACAATTGTACATTCTACCGTATATGTATATTGTACTTTCTTATAAATAAGAAACATCATCACCCCCAAAGTAAAGTATGATGATTTTATTAAAAAATAATATAAATCATATCATAAGATTTCACTTAATAGCTTAAGCTATTGGGTTGAATTAGTTTTTTGACATGGTATCATAGTCTTAATGATCAAACGGTTACGAGTTCAAATCTTACTATCCTCATTTATTTGATAAAAATAAAATACAAGGTAATGTAGGTCTATACAAGTTTCAAGTTCAAAGGACTTTCACTTGAGGGGGTGCGTTAAAAAATAATATAAATCATATCATGAGACTTCACCTAACAGCTTAAGTTGGGTTGAATTGATTCTTTGACAGGTTTTATAAACCTTTTCATGGTATTAAAGCATTCTTGGATTAAACTCCATCGAACCTTTTCATGGTATCAAAGCATTCTTGGATTAAACTTCATCGACCCAATAACTTCCAATGCTCCAAGCTCTTCTCTTCCTCTTCAAACAATGTTCTGTATGATTACTATCAAGCTTTCCTCTTCCAATTATCTTCTCTGGCGCAACCAAGTTCTTCTGCTGCTCAATTTTTAAAACCTTCTTGACTACATTAATGGCTCTTTGTCTGAGCCTCCAGAAATCATCACCTTTTATTCTTCTATAGTTTCAAATCCCAAACATATTGTTTGGACATTTGAAGATCAGCTCCTTCTTATTATTATTTTTTTCCCTGTCTCATAGAGAAAGCCATGGCTAAGGTTATTGATCTCTTTACCTCTCATAGTATTTGGACTGCGCTGGAGTTTGCTTTTAGCCATATATCGAAGATTCATAAATTCGTCTTAAGGATGACTTGCAACTTTTGAAACGAGGTATTCACAGTGTTACTGAGTACTCTCTTAAGGCAATATGCGATCAACTGGCTGTCATGGGTCGTTCTGTTGATGACACTGACAAGGTCTACTGGTACTTTCATGGTCTTGGTCCCGAGTTTGCTTGTTTCTCCACCACTCAACTCTCTATTTATTCTCTGTCATTTCTTTATGATACATGTTTCTCCACCACTCGGCTCTCTATTTCCTCTCTATCATTTCTTTATGATCTTGTTTCAAAGGCTGAAAGCTTAGAAATATTTCAAAAATCTCTTGAAGCACATGTTGCTTCATCAATTGCTTGCACTGCCACTAAAGGCATCTCCAATACATTTTGTAACGGAGGGAATAAATTATATGGTAAAGGAATTTTTAATGTTGGTCATGGTAGGGGTCGTGGAAAGTATACTCCTTGTTGCTAAATCTATCGTAGTGAAGGACACAATGTCGAACAATATCATGATCGATATGTAAGGGTTGTTGATTCTTATGCTCACCTTGTTGAATCTTTTTCTCAATTCTCTCTGGTAGGTACCAATACTGACTAGTACACAAACACTAGATCCTCTGCTCATATGCCTCCAGATTCATCTTAGATGGACAAGGTTGCAACCTATAATGGTAAGGATTGTGCAATAGTTGGTAATGGAGTTTTTTTACCAATCACCCACATGTGTACTCTTTCTCCATCTAAAAATACAAATCTAAATGTTTTAGTTACCCCTCAACTCACTAAAAATTTGTTATCTATCAGCAAATTAACATTTGATTATCCACTTTCTAACACTTTCATTGATATATTGTTTACCATACAGAACCATGCAATAAAAAAGATGGTGGTAACCGATTATCGTGAAAATAATCTTTATGTGCTTGAGCGTAGTCATTCAACGTTTCTTTCTACTCTTAAAAATAATTCCCTTCATACTTCCTATGATATTGTTTGGTATGCATGTTTGGGTTATTACATATTTTGTTATTTCTTTATTGAATAAAAAAGAGCATCTCTTTGTTATTTCTTTACTTTTTTTTTCTACTTTGTGTGTTGCTTATCAAACTGCATTTCATCTCTAATGATCAGCACTCTAAGAATGTTTTAGACCTTATTCATTGTGATATTTGGACCTTACTTATGTTATATCTTCTTCAAATGATTGTTTTATATTATTTTTATTATTGATCACTCTTGTTTCACATGGTTTTATCCCATGACATTAAAATCACATGCATTTAAAAATTTTCTACAATTTCAAACCTTTGTTGTAGTTCAATCCTCACATAAGATCAAAACTTTTTAAAATGATTGGGAGGTTAAATTTATAAGTAATCAATTTCAATCTTATCTCATTGCTTCTAGCATTCATCGCCAAATTTATTGCCCCTGCACTCCATCTTAGAACGGTCAAGCTAAACATTGACACGTTATTGAAACTGATCTTGCTATGTTATTTAAATCTCATGTCCTTTTATCTTGTTAGGTTGAGGCATTTAGTATTGTTCTCAACACTATCAATCAGTTGCCCACACTTGTTCTTGATGGGTTGTCTCCTTATGAGGTACAATATGGTAAGCCAACCACATATGAAAATTTTCATCCTTTTGGCTTTCGTGTTTTTTCTTATTTACGAGATTATGTTTTTTATAAGTTTGCCTCTCGTAGTATTGATTGTATTTCTTGGTTATAGGATATCTCCCAAGGTATTTAGATGCCTTGATCCCATTATACAACTTAAGTGCCTTGCTTGTGCTCAACTTTTTTATAGCAAGTCGGTGTCCATACCCATGATTGTTTTTCAATGGCTCACTAGTGATGGTGATTCCTTCTCTGATCCCACATTGTATTGCTCCATGGTGGCAACATTACAGTACTTAACTATTACTCATCCCGATCTTGCTCATGCTGTAAATTTTGTAAGTCAATACATGTAATATCCTATTGTAGATCACTTCAAGCACTCAAGCGTATTCTTCGTTATGTCAAGGGCACACTCCACTATGGGATATCTTCTCCACCTACAGGCATTCTTGCCTATTTTGATGTTGGTTGAGCTGGTTTCCCTAACAATCGTTACTCCATTTCTGGTTATGCAATCTTTCATGGTGAAAACCTTGTCTGGTGGTGTGCTAAGAAACAATTCATTGTTTCTAGTTTTAGTTATCGAGCATTGGCTCACACAGCCTCTGAAGTTTTTTGGCTTTCTCACCTTCTTCAGGACCTCAGGGTTTTTATGAAACATCAACTTTCGCTTACCCGTGATAACAAAAGTGCAATCTTCCTAACTCTTAATCCTATTTCTCACAAACAGTCTAAGCATATTGTTCTTGATTATCATTTTATTTGTGAGTTAATTGCCGCTAGTGCTATTCAACCTCAATTTGTGCCATCCTAGATGTAAGCTGCTGATATATTTACAAAGAGTCTCTCTCAATCTCTCTATATTTTCTTTCGTTCCAAGCTTCGTGTTCAGGTCAATCCCACACTAAGCTTGCAAGGCAGTGTTAAGGATGCAAGAATATTGTATCCTGATCACATGATCCTCTGGATTGTAGGAAATATTTTAGGAGATATCCTACATTAGTTGTCAAATGTGTATTATGAATATTGTACTTTCTTATAAATAAGAAACATCACCACCAGAGTAAAGCGTGGTGGTTTTATAAACCTTTTTCAAGGAGTCCGTCGAACAAGCAGCAGCAGCGCGTCATGAGTATGCGTGTGTTGATCATGTCATAGAGTATGTGTTAATGTATACTACTGCATTTTCTTCATTTCAGTAATCCCAGCATGAAGTTTCGAAATTATGTTCCTCAAGACAAGGAGTTTCATGAGGGTAAGCTTGCTCCGCCAGTGCTACCAAAGTTTTAAGATCCTGTTGCATCAGTACCTCCTCCATTATAGAAGAAAGAGGTAATTGTGACCTTCAAGTACCAAATTTTCCTAGTAGTAGCCTGTGTCTTGTGAGTTTGCTCTTTTTCACTCTTTTTTTATTTTTTATTTTTTATTTTTTTGCTTCTGCTTATAATTTGTGTTACTGACTTTCGGTGGATGTTTAGGATCCATTTCTCAACATTGCTCCAAAGAAGCCAAACTGGGACCTGCGAAGAGATGTGCAGAAGAAGCACGATAAGCTTGAAAGACGTACACTGAAGGCAATATGTAAACTTATGGGTAAGTGATCGTGCAGTGTTTGATTTTGCATGTGTGATGAAGTCTCTTATGAATATTAGCCATTTTAAATTAACAAAGCTATCATTTATTTTCCATTTAAAGTAACATCAGATCAATAATCAGTCTTATCACTGTCATTTTACAGAGGAACAAGAAAAAGAAAAGCAAGTGGTTGAGAATGGTGGCAATGTTATTGAAGATTAGCAGCATATTTACCAAGAACAGAATTGTAGTTTGATTGACCTTTTAAAGTTGCAGCCTTGTGGCACAACTGGTTTACTTCTTCAGTAATGAATCCAGCATTACGAAATCGGAAATATTAGTAACTGAGGAAACCGAGTTTCATGTTATGTGCAATATGACAACCTAGATGTATGTGATAATGGCCTTTTATTGTTTAGCACCAAGCTGCTTGCAGTTCATGCAACTTCCGGATTCATTTGTCACTCTCTATCAGAGTTTTATTTGGTGAAATGATATGATTTTCTATTTTTTTAAGATGGTATTTGATGAGGCACTTGAAGCAGCTCATTTGCTATCAATCTTAATGACGACATACTAATCTTGAGATTATATAACATGAAAAATGCAGCATCAAATGTTTGCTGTACATCAAGAAAGGTTTTACTCGGGAAAAAAAAACAGAGAAAAATGATGACATTATTTCTTTCCCACGCCATTCCAAGCCGTGCACACACACCAACTGTAATCAATTTTTCACACCAGCTTTCTATCAAACTAGACAATTTCAATATCAATGAAGAGAACGTCATTGTTGGTAAAGAAAAATCAACACTTTTCAAGCAGTATCTAATTTACACACAACAAGAACTTGTACAGAGGTCGACAACACAGATCACTTACAGGTCTTGACAAAGGGAGAAGAGATGCAGAAGGGAAAAAATCAGAAGAGGCTGGAACACCGGGTGCTAAAAGGAAGGTTTGGCACACAATCTAAGAATGGTTCTCTTGTTGACTTGCCAATTCCACGTCTCAAAACAAATTTTTGGCCCCAATTGTGTATCTTTTCTGAAAATGCAGTATGACCTATCTTCGCTCACCCTTCAGGTGGTTCGAACTGGCTTGTCCACCACCAACATTATCCTCATTCCAGGACGGGACCACAGGAGGGAGCTGAAATTCATCAGGTTTCAGTGCCAAAGAAAAATCAGGCAATGTTGGTGCTGTCTCCATGATTCTGCAATCAACATCACCAAATCCCCAAATTACAGGATCAGGTGACTCCGCTTGTTAACCAAGCAATTTGGAAATGATTCCAAGGAAAAATTCACCTGCTAAAAGAACCACTTACTTTTCATGGGAATATAGATCACGGTTTATCCGCACCTTGCTAGAAGTATCTTTTGGAATTTTCTCAGAGAGGTACTTCATGGTTCCCCAAAGCGGTGGGTTTCTGCACAAAGACAAATCAAAACTTGAAAAGGAGACCTGAAGAAATGGTAAGGTATGGGTAAGAGTTGTCAGTCAGTGAGAAAAGGTAGAGCATTAACAATCACTCGCGTAGAATTCAATAAGAAAAGTCACATAATTAAGAAAATCCAAGTCCTAATGCAAAGGCCCATGGAAACAACAAGGTAGAGCATTAACAATTCCATAGACATGCCAAGACGCTGAAGCATTGACAGCTAAGAATCCTAGCAACGGTTTGTTTTTTTTAATGGTATCATAGACTTCCTTGTAGCATGCAATGAGATCAAGAAAAAATGAATTCGTTTCTGCTTCTTTTAGTGAAGATTAAGATCCCCTGACAACTTGCATTGTATTGAGATTATGAGGGGGAAAAAAACAACAAACAAACTAGACCATAAAATAAAATGAGAAAGTATCCAAAGCATTGCTCATCACAGAAAGGCAAGTTTTGAAGGTAATGAGCTGGAGGGACTTCAGTAGATGCATTACCTTGACAAAGGAGAAGCTGCATTGAATGCCTCACATGATCGTTTACTTTCTTTAAAATACTCATCTGCAGCTTGCAAAGCAGCTACAGCCATCCCATGAGACTTTTCTGTGTTCCCTTCATCAAGGATTAAACCATGATAATAGTATGCTGCAGCCTGGTTTGGTGAAACAATATTAATACAAGAAAGGTGATTTTGATTGATAGCTATGAAAAGGAAAATACAATAGAAAGGATTTTAAAATAAACACAAGAAAAACATATTATCTAATTACAGCAGGGAATGAGCAACAAAGTACGAGCCAACAAGTAAATGGCTAGAAAAGTCAACAGTGAGAATATGTTAAACCAATTTCAGCCTGCTGATCCAAATTGCAACAAGTCTCACGCTTTGTGAAGGTCAAATGACATAAAGACAAATTATTTTTGTTATCTGGTGCACACAAATTTTTTTTGTTATCTGGTTGCTCTTGTGTGCACAAGCCCGTGTGTGTGTGTGTTGGAAGATTCTGAGTGGACAAGATGGTTAGGTGTTACTGATCAGTTTTGATCAAAACCATTTGTTTAGCGCTCAAGAATCAGGAGAAAATATGTCAGGCTGTCATGAGATTAAAGGTCAAGGGCAATTTGAGAGTTGTTACAGCAAGCACAGTTTCTTGAGTGCAATTCAGCTTGTTTTACCAATCACTTGATCATTGATGTGGAAAAAGGTGAAAATGGGAAGCAAAGAAGTAGGGTAAGAAGAAGAAAGGAAGCTAGTTAAGTTCATTGTGTTTAAGGCAGCATTAATATCCCTATTCCAATGCCAATCAAATGCTGCGAATTAGATGGTTGGTTCAATTATTACTAGTTCATGTTTTCTGCGCAACATTGCATTGGGAGAATACACACTTTCATTTTCATAGTTTTAAGATCTGAAAGCAACAGGAAGGACAGCCTCTAATGTGAATGATGACAAAATACAGAGAGGAAACAAAGAAATGAAAGCAATTTTTGCATACCTTTGCCTCCACATATTTCCACTTTATGAAGAGCCGGTGCTTTTCCCCCCAACCATTTGCTAATGGAAGGTTCATTATATTATCTTGAGCCTGTCAAGAAAACAATAAAGAAAAAGGAAGATGAAGCTACAAGGGAACCATTTGTAATCAATACACAACTGTTGTTTGTACAAAAACTGAGTTTATAATTTATTTGTTTGTCAGGATGAACACAGTTAGTGCCCTCATACCTGCTGCCAGTACTTTACCATCTCACAAGCAAGCCTTCGCTTCACTGCAAGAGTAGCTTTGGCACTATCGATTGCCATTCCTAATTGGATATCAACACCCTGCATCAGATGGAAAGAATAGAAAGACCATAAGACAGTAAAAAGAATATTTAACCAAAACAGAGGGAAACAAGAAAAGGAGGTGATCTGAAAACTGTAAAAGAGAACTGTCTATATGAATTAGCAGCTCAAAGAGACAACTCCAAACAAAAAGTGGGGAAGGTAGAAATCTTAATCATTCTGAACATGTCAACTGCTAAAAGGGGTTTTTCCAACAAATCATCATCACAATTTTACTGCCCAAAGAGGTTTCTTGCTCCTAATACGTCCTTTATGTGCTTCAAGCCTAAAAAGAAGAGGGGTTGGAGTCATATATATCAACAATGCAAGAAAATGATTGATATCAGTTAGTAGGTAGCCAACTTATGTATTGGTAATCAAGAAAGATGTAAAAAGAGAAGTTTCATCTAAAATCTTCTAGATAGTCTCCATGTGCAACCGCCATTCATACATGTCGAGGATATCATGGACAGAATTTCTGACTTCATCAAACAAAACCATAAAGGAAAATAAGTCACTACCTGTCCCAATGCTTGAAGGCAAAGTGCTCTAAGAACACCTTCTGCAAGGTCCACTGGTAAATCTTCCCTGGAAGCAATAGTTATTCAAGTCAGATTGGATATGAAATGAAGATAATTATAATGAAACATGAGCAATTCCACTCTTGATAAGTCTTTCAGCTATGCAAACCTTAGTGAAGTAGGAAATTGTGGAAGCACATGCCGAACAGCACAATCCAGATACCCTGCAGCCTTCAAGAAAATATCAACTGATGCTCGCCTATTCTCTGTTACAGACGCACAAAAATAAAGGAGCAAAATTAAACTTTTGTAACAGGATGAGTGGAGATCTAATGTGAAGCATAGTGAAAGGTAACAACTGAGCATATGCACATGAATTCATCTTACATCAAATATGATTAGATCAACTAGCAAGATAAATTTCTGAATCATTGACGCAGCTTTCTCAAACACATGGAAAACTCCTTCCAAACAAGGTAACATTCCCAATTCACTGTGGTTTTCAAATTACTATCAAAGTCGAAGCAATCTTCCCTGGTTTAGAAATTGTATTATTAAAAAATATTGCTTATAAAATACAAAAAATCTAAACAATATATATATATATATATATATATATATATATATATATATTCATCACGCAGATGCTAAAGGATAGAATTATCACCAAATTTGCCCATCTAGGACCATGCACTTGTAAGACCAAAAGTGAATAATGGTATTTGGTCTTTCAATCTCATATGGCATATTGAGTTGGAGCAATTAAGTTTTTTAGGTTTCATTTCACACCCATCTATCTATTACTCAAATTAAGTATACTCTTGTGGTCTTCAAGTTAGATGGATGGTTAATTGATTGGAGGCTATATGCTGAAATGCATAAGAAATATCCTGCTGTTCTAATTGCATGCCCATACTTAATTAGGACAGTAGATTCTGAAAAGCATATTTATGAACTAAACTGTCACCAACATTTCTGTCACTAATTAGATCAACACCTCTGTCCGCCATGCCATTCAATCTCTCTTTTTTTGTATATATTAAAACAAATTACACCGAGTATGCAATTATAGCCAAGATCCAGATAGACAGTATAAGAAATATCATAAATGGCTTCCTGACCCAGCAGTTACTCTCCAAACTGCTGGACAAGGACAAGACCTTATGTTTGCCAAATGAGTTTTCAATTCTAGAAATAAAATTATTAAGAAATGTCACACACAACAATCTTCATCACTCGATTCACATAAAGTTTATAGAAAACAACTACCTTCCGATACTTTTGGCTGATAACCATCACAAGATGTTCTTGGAAGAAGTAACAAGTTGGCCTGTGATAATGATAGCATCGCCATCAAATGCAAAACTGACAACACCTCATACCATGCATTAGAAATGGCTGTTTCCTACAAAATTCCAAAGTACATATCAAATCAATAATTCTCCATCTCAGAAGGAAGTGCAAACAATAAAACAGAAGATTTCAACTGATAGTAAATAGATGAGCTAGAGCACACTCCCACCCACCTCTGCTTCATCTTCTTGATTCATCCACGCAAATTGCACGTTGTGTTGTAGCTGGCTTCCATCTTTAACTAATCCCAACAGAACAGGCAAGTAGTCTTGAAGAGCCTGGTGAAGATCGGCCAATGTTGAACCTCCTGCAGACAACAAATAACATTGAAATTCAAACAACTTCACCTATTGCTGATCTATCAATCTGCACTGGTATTATTACAACCTACCATGTTGTGTAGCACTTTTTCTCCTTGTTCTTGAAACTGTTGGTGCTTCTTGGCCAGCCATAACAACAACACGAGTTCTCAAAGCAGATAGGCGTTCCATTAAATTCTTAGGCAATTGATCACCAAGTGACAGACAGAAATCAACGGGCTTTGGTATCCGAAAACCAGGTACATAAACAGAAACTTCCCCTATACTCCCCGGTCTCCTTCTATTTCCACCTGAATCCTGCGGGGTAGACACCAGACATCCCATATCCTAATAGTTACTGTATACACGAATTCAAGGAACAGAAAGTCAGTTACTGCAGTACAAACAAGTTGTTCGGCAAAAATGATCCCTCTTGCAAGGAAAAACAGTGATTCATAACACAATAAGGGTATTGATTCCCGTGGCATGAAATTGTACTAAGGATGAAGGAAGCAATTAGTTTCATAGAATGCAGACAGCAATCACAAGGAAAAGTGGAGGATTAGCAGTAAACGAGCCACAAATGAAGTAATTAAATTTCCCAACCAACAAAGCACAAGAAGTAGGTCACTCACGAGCAGTCTTCAAATAACTCTTGCTAGAACTCTCCAAAAGCTTTTGAAAAAGATTGTTTGTAGTTAACAATTTCAATCTACATATAATATCCTTCTCCTAACACATTTCATCACCAAACAACAGTAAGAGATAGATTAAGTCACCTGGTCCCCAATTAGAAGATTGGAAAACTGGTCAAAACTTCGAGTAATTTCTGCACAGAAAAGGGAGATAAGAATTCAATGAGAGAAAGAGTCAATAAAAAGACGAAACCAATAAAAGTAACTGAATCACAAGAAAAGCATGACACAACATAATTCACTATCTTCCCCATTCTGATAAAAGGAAAAATGCAAAAGTGGTATGCAACAACTATAACTTATAAAGGGAAAAAGTGATGTGCTTTTTCCCATCACACATGAAATAAAACTTTAAAAAAGAAATGTGAAGGAAAAGGGCAATTGGGTTCAAACAGAATTGAAATAGCCTTGCAGAAGAAGCAGCAACCCAAACAAAATGGTAGGTTGGTAGCAAGCAAATCGAAAATAACTCATAGGATTGGAAAATGAACATGAAAAAAATGCAAATGAATTCCATTAAATTAATTATTACAACAGTAGAAAATTGGACAAGGATTGTGAGTAAAGTGTCTCCAAAATCAGTTTTAAAACAAAAACAAGCAACCTAAAACCCATGAAGCAAAGTAAAGACATCCCCTTTTTTTTATCCTTTTCCACTGTACTTGAAATCAATAAGATTAAAGGTCCAAACTTCAACATAACAAACAAATGCCCAAAACCCATTTGTGCCCAATTCAACAGCTTTTTGAAAGTTAGCTAAATTTGACAAGAAAATACATCATAGAATTTCAAGACCACAAGAAACAAACTTTTTGCACATGTTAGTATGTTATCATCTCCGAGCAACGAAACAAAACAACCCAAAAGGAAAAGGCGCCATTTTCAACAAGTAAATTGAAAACATACTAAAGAAAGAAAGAGAGAGAAAACTGTCTTACCATCAAAGCTTTTTATACTTGTAGTAACAGAAAGTCACAACTGAACTAAAAGTGAAGCCAAATATAGAGAGGGAAAAAGGGAGTCAAAAATCAAGGATCAAGAACGAAGAACTTTAACAAAACAAGGCTAAATTCTCTAATAAGAAATAAAAATTCAAGAAAGAGAAAAGGAAGAGAGAGTTGTTAAGTTTAGAAGGTTCGAAAGAAAATTTGTTGCTTTGTTTAGAACAAAGAGTAAAACTTTCTGTTTATAGAGGATTTATTGTTATTGTTAGCTAGTAAAAAGAGTGTTTGCCTTTTTTATGGTGGCAACTGTGTGTGTATGTGCTTGATTGGCGCCTAACACGGGCACCCCAACACCACCTAACTTTTGACTCTTTGTCCCTCCATGCTTTAACCTCAACTTCACTTCACTTCTCTTCTCTTCTTGTGCTTTGACACAAACATTTTGAGATCCCAAGATAGAAAATAGAAAAGGTAAGAATGTCTTTCTCAATCATTCTCACGTTACTAGTCTTTCAACTCTTTAACAAAAATAAAATGAGATGAGATGTTCTACATTTTGATTATTAAGGTAAGCTTGGGAGTGTAGCGGTGCGATTAAAATTGTATTTTATTTTTTATTTTTTTTTATTTGATTATAATTGTATTTTATTAAGGTAAACTAAAAAAAAATTGTATTTTATTTGATTATAATTTTAAAAATATTTGGTTAATTAATATATAACACAGTTTTATATAAAATAAATTAAAAACTCTCTTTTAAAATTTTAATTTTAAAAAATAATTTATAAATTATAATTTATAAAGTTATTACAATATCAAATGCATATTAAAACAATTGAATACATTTTAATTAAAAAAACAAATTATTATTGTTAAAATCGCATTTATAAGTCAACATATATTTAATATATAAAAATAAATCAGACTTGAATCATTCAAAATTAATAAATTCGATCAAATTTGTGTAAAATCAAGATTTACAAGTTAATAGAAAGTATAAATATTATTGTGGACTCCTAAATTCTCCAACTTTATTATCAATTTCAACCTTCTCCTTCTCCAAAAACTATACTTGTGCACTCTCATTGGAGTGTACGGCTCCAAAAATTACACTGAAAAAGAACCTCTGACAGAGCAAACCTGAAAATTGCAGTAGATGCTGGAACTTTTGAGGTATGACATAAGGTTTTGTTATTGTTTTGAGGATACCGAACAGTTACCAGGGTTTGATTTAGGGTAAAAGGATAGCAATCGAAGAGTTAACCTCGGGGTTAATAGGAGTGAAGTAGCTGGTCCTAGCACAAAATATTTGGTTAATCTCGTTTTATTATTTTGTTTAACATTGTTGGCTTCCCTAAAATCAATTAGCAAAATTAATATTCTAATTTCCACCATCAATTCTTAAGTAAACCGAACATTACCTAAAGTAAAAAAGATTTTAACTTCGTGCAAAATATCATATTTGGTTCACTTTAAGATTCAAAATAGAATCAAATATTTTTCCATTCTTTCTTTTAATTTTCTCTCTATCAGTACTTTAATTTTAAACTCTTATTATCTATAGGAATTGTTGATTTATAATTAGTTAAAAAATATTTATGATTTAATTATTTAATTTTACAATCCAAGTTTATTGTGTTTTAAGTGTTGTGTTAAAAAAATTAATATTTTTAACAACCTTAGAGCAAATCTATTAGTTTGGATAAAGTAGTTAATAGCGGGGGGAAAAGTGGTTTTTATAAATGGGTTGTTTTTGTCCTTAAGTTTTGGTTGAGGTAGTAAGTGAAATGTTCCTCGACCGTGTACGTAGTACCTCGATCGGCCGGTTTTAATTCCAAAAGACATCACTAGAAAAAAAAAATGTATTTAAAATGCACTATTTTAAATTATATCAAGAACTTATTTAAAAATCAGTGGGATAGAGACTTGAATATGGCAAAGGCACAATATATTTTTATTTTTTAAGAGGAAATATAATGATTGAACTTGAAATATTCTAACTTCTTCTTTTTTTATCAATTTATTGAGATTTTAGATTTTAACATTTTAAAATAATATTTGGTTACTGTTTGGGGATAGAAAATATAAAAATATTTAAGACATATTTATATATTCCTGTTTTAAAATAACAAAAATATATATACTCTGAATTATTCAAGAATTAAACAGGTCTATTTTCTAAGTATATAATAATAATAATAATTTATATGTATATTATATTGAAACATGAACCGACACAACCTAAATATCTTCTTTGAACCCTAACCTCTATCTTCATTCAATGCAAGGAAGAGGATGTTAAGAATCGTTGATTGACATCTCCTGCACAGTAAGTGTCTGATTAGATAAAGCCAATCAAATATCTCAAAGAAGATTAGAAGAAGCAATTAATGCGGACAAAACCAAATTCAATTAGACCATATTAATATGAACAAAAAAAAAAGGGGGGGGGGGGAAACAATCACTTAGTTTGAATCTTTGAATTTAGCCTTTGTAATAATTATAACAAGACAAAAGGATC
>Ga0307515_10006902_pt1 | contig 22560 bp, 5 predicted proteins | sample 17_EM_MG_FD_194513 | JGI IMG/M metagenome (GOLD analysis project Ga0307515, IMG submission 194513) | Populus trichocarpa ectomycorrhiza microbial communities from riparian zone in the Pacific Northwest, United States - 17_EM | ecosystem: Host-associated > Plants > Roots > Unclassified | place...
CCTTAAGTTTAAGCCCTTTAGCAGCTTAATAGCTCTATTTAGATTAACTATTTAACGGCAGGCCAATACACGATTCGTTTTAGCAAGGGTACTATAATCTCTCTTAGCATAATTAGGGTCCGAACCCCCTTAGGGTGTATTACTTTCCACGTTATTCCTATAAATACCCCATTTCTATTTTATATTAGAGATATAGACAAATTAGGCGTTAAGCTTAATAATCTTAAGAATATACTTATTTAGGGAGATAATTAGGTGCCTGTCGTGCGCAAATAGGGTCATCCCTAGTTGCTCCTTTATTAACTAGAAAAGAGTATTGCTTAGAGCCACTTAACTAAGTTAGAGTTACGTTAACTACACCATCGCTTTAGCTACCCATCTATTTACTAACTACTTAGGGTCCTTTAGCAAGCAGGCTATAAAGTTAAGGTTAAGGCAATTAAGCATCTTATAAAGTACTACCATTACTGCCAAATAAACCAGAAGTCCCCTAGCCGATTTAAGTTTAGCCTTAAAGATAACTATAACTTCAACTTCTGTATTATTATTAACGTCATATATCTTAGCGGCAAGCCAGTACTCCAAGTTATTAACTTCTTAACCTCCTTCTAAGCCGCACGCTTCTTAAAGGATATATTAGCTAGAAACGTATAGGATACCCTTTAATTATACTGGATTAATATCTACCTAGGACCCCCTAATTAAATTGTCTATAATGTAAAAAAGAACTTTTTATCTATAGAGTTTCGACAATAGATAAAGGCAATAGCAATTAAGGTTAAGGAAGTCCCTATTAAGGCATATAATAGCGTTAAAAAAGTAGAATAATATTATATGCCATTACGCCGCGTATATAAGATTATCTCTTTAGAACTAGAGGACGCTAGTAAAAAACTTACCTTATAAATAGCTGTTAAAGCTATTAACGATTCCGCTAGCCTGGATAGACTTATACCTATACTACTAGTCTTTAGCGCCTACCCTTAAATAACTAACAATTCTCTACTATCTCCCTCTATTATATAATAAGCTAAGGCTATTTACAAGGTAATAAAGGAGGTCCGACGTCTCTATACTATACATTAGGTTAATAATATACTAGGAATAAGAAATAGCCTAAACACCTTAACTACGCTTAATCTGCCACTCTAGTCTAAGGTACGCGTATAGCATAAAAAGGGAGGGTAGTTAGGCCCACATTAACTTATTATAATTAATAGTTAAACTTACACTATTTAAATACCTCACGGACCCACTTAATTCTGTTTAACTATTATTAAGCCTTACTATAAAGATAACAGTTCTAAACCTTTATAGGATGCTATAAAAGATACCCTAAAGGAGAGCTATAATTAATAAGCTCCAGAAGGCGACTACGATTCTAATATAATTATAGTAGATACGCCGCAATTATAACGCAGTAGAGGTCGCCTAAAAGGATTATAAAATCGCTAACATCTTATTAATTTTAAAGAGCAATTTGTTGCCGCTATTAAGAATAAAGTTAAGCTATCGATGGCCTTTATAACAGCTAAGGAGAAGGCTAATTTTAAACTCGCAAAACAGCTCTAAAAGGAAGGTCATATTACAACCCCAGGAGCTCCTTTTTAAGCATCCGATAAGCAAGAAATCGATAGCCTTATCGCAAGAGGAGTCTTTAAATTTAAGAAGTATAACCCTACTAAGTTTAATAAAGTTCGCATCTTTAAGTCAAGAATAGTTAATGAGATTAAAGGCAAAGCTATTAACGCCCCATTTAAAAAATTAAGGCTTATTATCTAAGGTTACAACAATAATAGTAAGGAGGTAATTCTTACGTAATCTCCTATAATTCAATGAGCTAGTCAGCAAGTCATTATTACGCTAGCTCCCTCCTTAATAAAGAATAGAATGGCGGTCTATCTACAAGATATTACTCAGGCCTACACCTAATTAGAGATACACCTTTAGCGCTTAATATTAGCATACCTTCTAGAGCAAATTCGCCACCAATATCCCAAAGATACGATTATAGTTATGCTTAAGCCATTATATAGAATCGCAGAGACAGGAACTTATTAGTAGGCTATCTACAGCAAGCACCACAAAGAGAAACTTTTAATAACTACTTCTATATTTAATCTATGCTTCCTTATTACAACCACGGGAACCCCATTTAGAATCATCAGTATATAAACTAATAATACAATTATCTTAGGAGACGACCAATTTTTAGCTCTTAAAGAAGATAAGCTAGTAAAGGTAAATCTTATAGCAAAGCTAAAGGAAAAGCTTAATTTAGTAATACCATTACTTTTTAATGGATGCATCCTCTCCCTAAAGGAGGACTCTATTGCTTTACGCCAAAAGGGTTAAGGTAAGAAGATTAACGTTATTAACGTTAACTCTCTAAAATAAGGATATGTGGAGCAACGCGCTTATAAAGCTTACGTTACTTCTATCTATTAACCTAAGGCTTTATTTAATCTCTCTATTACCGCCCAATACTAGGAACTAACTAAGGATAACGTCCTTACCCTAAATAAGCGTCTCTCCTGGTAAATAAACCATCTTAATTAGGGACTACTCTACATGCCTATTAATCTTCCCACCACTAAGCTCTTTATATTTATTAATAGATCGTTTATAAATAATAAAGATTTTAGCTCCTAGCTAGAATATAAGATTATTATTACAAATAAATCTACCAAAGAGAATAACTTTATAATCTACAGTAATTTTATCTATTAGAGCTTAACTAAAAGTAAGCGCATTACCTAAAGCGTTCTAGCGTTAGAGATATATAGAATAGTTAGCGGAGTTAATATAGCAATTACAATTGGAACTACCCTAAAGATAATTATAGATCGACTCGGACTTCCCGTTATCCCTATAGTCGTATATACCGACTCATACTCCCTCTATAAGTGTTTAGTTAAGCTCAGTACTATAAAGGAAAAGCGCCTTATAATCGACATTATGGCACTTTAGCAATCCTACAAATGGCAAGAACTCTTTAAAATTTAATAAATTAATAGCTAAGATAACCTGGTAGATATAATAATAAAGGTAAACCTAAATAAGGCTCTAGAAACATTCGTTAATATAAATACTCTATATATATAGGTTAAAGGTTGGGTTAAAAGGAAGTAAGAGTATACGCTCTACAGACCCTGATTTTAACCAGCTAATTAGGATTTTCCATACCCGGCATAGAAAATCGCCATTGGCTCGCTTGCTACTAGCGCCTTAGCGGCCTTAGTATAACACCTACCTAAGCAAGAAGCACCACGTGCTAAAAGGCAAACTTTAGGATAGCGAGACTTATATTATAACGGCAATAGTAAGTAAGGAGGATTGGTATTTGTTCCGCTAGCCAAGCAATATATATATATAGACGACAACCACAAAAGAAGAGTTGCTAGTGTCGGGAATGAGGCAAGTGGTCGTCACGTGTTGTCACGTGCCGCCGCGGCACTAGCGCGGCGAGGAGCCTTACGCTCCTCGCCCTCCCTTATTCTAATGAAAAAAGCTTTATCAACCAACATCACTGTAACCCTACTCGAGTAGTCGTTATTGGTGAGTCACCCTGTGTGACCAACAGTCGCGATTGCTCTAGGGTAAAGGTCAATTAGCTAGGGTATAAGGAATTAGTAATCGCGATAGGGCGTAAATTAAAGATACTATAAACTGTTATAGTGCTGCAATAAAGTAGACTAAATGTAACCGACTACCAGTACTACGTCAAAGACACTGCTGTATCACCTACTGTGGACCGTAATGGTTACAGCCGCCTTAATTAGCCTAAAATGGTAATTACGGCTATATTAAGGATAAGATTAAGGGGTACTTATAACCCACCTTTGTTCGTGTATATATAGATACTTTAGAGCTACATTTACAATCAAGTCGCTAGTTTAATTCCCACACACTGCAAAGCTTACAGTTATGAGCCCGGATCGCACTACCTGCTAAGCAATCAATCTACTACCTCATTCAAGAAGTCACTACTTCTATCACCTTTGCAAGTGTCTTAAGCTTCTTCACCTACCAAACGAACGGACGATCAGGGGTCTTAACGATTAAATCTTATCGCGATTAGATCCGATTATAGTCTTATCGATAAGAATTCCAGAATCGCGATAATCGAATCGCGATCGCGATTATTCTTGGCATTCCCACAATAAAATTCCAACCCCAATATCCTTACATTTTAAGTTCTATTCGTATAAAATGGCTTCTAACTTAGATTCATCCCTTCTTACTCTATTAATTACATCCTCAAGAACCCAACACTCTCGTAAAAAGATATCTCTAGTCTATAAATATTGCTGTAACCCATACAAGGATAAACCAAAGAGAAAGAACGGGCGGTTATTATACTACTGCGGGATCTGTCCAGACGAAATAGAAGAGAATAGTTATCCCTTAACAACTAACCTTTGGAACTATCTTTTTAGCAAGCATCAAATTAAATGTAATGCTCGGGAAAATCGTACGAAAGGAGAAACACATTAACGGCTTGCTGAACTCTATACTAAAGCAATGGAGTTAGATGTTTGTACAACTAAGATTAAATCTACAGTCCTAAAGAAGATCCTAAATAAGGATATTCTAAACCAGGTACTTATAAATTTAATTATTATACAAAACCTCCCCTTTAGTATAGTATAATGGCTAGAATTCTATATTCTCTATAGAGCCTTAAATCCAGAATTAATTAAGCCTAGTGTTATAGTACTGTAATAAAGTAGACTAAATAACTACGTTGTGCTATAAAGAAGAGAAGAAGGTAAAAGGGGGTATTGTATATAAATAGTAGGGCCAGCCGCCAAGGCGCTAGTGGTAGGCTAGCTAACAGTAGGAACAGTATGCGTTAGGTTAGTGCCGTAACAGTACTCCCCTCCCTAGAAGGTTTGGTCCCCAAACCGAACAAGTAACTTTAAATAGGTAGTACGCGGGACCACCTGTTTTCGCTACAAAAATATCAAAAATCCTAATTGGTCGGCTCAACAAATAAAGTTAGCGCGTAGCGCTCTTGGCGAGAATTCTAACCAATTAGACAACTTTAACCAGCGGTCGAAGTTCCATAACATCTTAACTACCATAAATTTTTAATACGGTGGTCGGCCACAACCTCGGCGTAACTTTTCCTTATCTTATACCTAGTCTGGGGGTCCTAGCTTCTTAGGGTGTTGCTTATAGAAGCGCTATACAGCTTATTCGCAACCCCTTAGGTCCTCTTCCGGCTGCCAGGTTGTGTCCTTATAATATTTCCATTTAATCTTATAAGTTAGGCCTTAGGGGTCTTCGTTGTGTATATTAAGGATTTTCTTAAACTCCCATTTATCTTCTATATTACCATTATCATCTCTCTCTATTACTTATCCTTGTACATTACGGCGCTCTACGGTATTAATATTTACTTAGCCAAGAATCTCTTCGGCAGCCTAAAGGCGGACCTTAGATATATAAAAGGATTTATTTACTCGGATATAGTCCGGGAGGTCTACTATAACTACCCCTTAGTATACTGTAAGTATAGGGTACGGGCCGTCCCATTTATCGTCCCATTTCTTCTTAGATCTATTTATCTTCATATTTTCTAAGCCAACTATAACCATATCACCTTCGTAGAATAACGCGCTCTCGTCCCTACGGGTATTAGCATTGTCTTTATAACATTACTATAAAATCCAGGCTAGGGCCTTAAGCTATATTAATATCCGCTTAAAGCAGTTGGCCACAGAGTCTACGCGGAAGAACTCCTTCTTTACTTATACTAATAGTGTCAGTAGGTAGGGGCCAGCAGGCTTGATTCCAAGGCGAGGGTTAAAGCTATAGTTGGCAAAAAACGGGGAGATGCCTGTGCTTTTGTTAACTTAGTTATTTATAGCAAACTTAATAAGCGGTAAGTAGTTAACCTAATTATCCTATATAAAGCTAACAAAAGCACAGAGGTACTTATTTACGGCAGCGTTAATAATTTCAGTTTAGCCGTCCATTTCTGGGTGCTAGGCTAAGCTTAGTCGTAAGGTTGTCTTAAGGCGTTCACTTAATCGTCGCCAGAAGTTACTAACAAATTATATACCGCGATCGGAGATAATTATACTCGGTACACCGTGGAGCTTATACACATTGTTAACAAAGCCATCAACTAGCTCCTCTATTAAGAGTCCTGTTACTAAAATAAGGTGTCACATTTTAGTTAGGCGGTCCACAATAACAAGGATATATTCGTATGCCTTGCCGTAGCGTTGGCATACCAGCAGCGTTATAATATAGTCGATCGAAATATCGGTCCATAAGCAAGCGGGTAGTTCTAGTGGCTTTAGGAAACCGGGCGGGGCAGAACGGGGGGTCTTAGTACAAAAGTATAGGGCACAGTCTTTAACGAAGGTAGCCGTAAACTGGGAGATTCCTAGCCACCAGTATATTTAATTTAAGAGGTTAAGAGTCTTAACCCGGCTAGGGTAACTAGCGGGGCCGCTACTATAAGAGCGATAGATAACTTCTAAGCGAAGGTCTAGGGCATTAGGGACAAAGAGGCATTAGCGGAAGTAAATCTGTCCGTCGACAATACTATATTCTAACTTATTGTAACGGAGTAATTTCCTAATCTTCTTTGGCTAACGGCGAGCTTTCTAATTACGTAGGGCCGCCACTATATCTCTTGCGAGTTCGTTCTCCTAGTATCCTAACTAGATTAGCTTATCTAGTGACTTTTTGGCTATTTCGGGGTCTAGAGCGGCTATAAACTCCATATTATTAGAGTTGCGGGACTTATATAGTAATTCTTCTAAGATTATGGGGTTAACTTTCTAGGGCGGTATAATAACTTGGGCTCGGTGGCGGAGGCGTTCGTTATTAGCGTCCTTAGGTTTCATTCCTAGTAGTCGGCTTAGGGCGTTAGGGAGCGTAGCTTTACTACTAGGTCTGTATATAATTACAAAGTTAAACTATAAAAGGAACTCTATTTACCAGACTTAGCGTTAGTTTAGCTGCTTAGTAGTTATAAACGTCTATAGGTTCTTATAGTTAGTAATGATTTTAAATAGCTCCTCAGTCCCTTATAGCTTAGGACGCCATTCCTCTAAAGCCTTAATAATAGCTAAGAGTTCTTTATTATAGATCTTATAGTTACACTCCGGCGCAGAGTGCTTTACGGAGAAGAATGCGACCAGTCTTAGTTTACCGTCATTGTTATACTAGGAAAGGACTCCGCCAGAAGCCTAATTTAATACGTTTGTCTCTACCACTATTTTCTTCATATAGTTGTAGTATGCTAGTACTAGTGCTAAAGTAAAGGCTCTCTTAAGGGCCTTAAACGACTTAGCTTGTTCTAGTCCCCATAGCCATCTAATATCCTTTCTTAGAAGTTTTATTATGGGTGTAGTAACAGCAGAATAACTTTAGATAAACCTGCGGTAAAAGTTTGCAAATTTAAGAAACTGCTGTAATTCTTTAACTAAGGTTGGGTTCTCCTATACTTATAAGGCTTGGACCTTTTTAAAGTCTATACTCATTCCTTCTGTTAAGATAATTAAGCTAAGGTACTTTATCTTTGTTATATAGAACTCTAACTTACTAATATTAATTTAGAGGCCGGCAGCTTTAAGGCAGCGAATTACCTCTTTAACGTGCCTAGTATGCTTAGCTCGAGTTTTAAAAAATATAAGGATATTATTAAGATATGCTATACAATAATCATCCAGTATGTTATAAAGAATGTAGTTAATATAGTTTTAGAATATAGCTAGGGCATTATAAAGGCCAAATAGGGTTACTAGTATTTTGTAGAGCCTAAAGCGGGTAATAAATGCTGTAAGCTATTTATGGCCCTTAGTAATATGGATCCTATTAAATACGGCGATAATATTAAGCTTAGTATAGAATTTGGCGCTATATAGGGCATTAAGTGTCTCCCGGATAAACGGGAGCAGGTATCGGTTCTTAACGGTGACGTTATTAAGTCCTTTGTAGTCGTGGCAGATCCTTACCCTTCCTTTTAGCTTAGTAGCGAGTAGGAGCGGGGCTATAGCGGGGGACGTTAATTCTTGGATAAAGCCTTTATTAAGCATCTTATTAATCTATTTCTTAACGCATTAGAGCTTGGCAGGGGAGAGTGGGCGGTTCTTATAGTATGGGGGCTGCTTTCCTGGCATAATTTCAATTTTATGGTCCTATGGGCGATATAGTAGGAGCTCATCAGCATTCTTTGGGAGAAACCCCTTAATATAGTGCCTGTGTTCCCTTAGGAGGCGTTATATAATATTGTCCCTAGTTAGAGCGGGCTTACCTTTTATAAACTTTTTAACGTCTATATCCATAACTTTGCGGCAGAGGAACTTAGTATTTATAGTCTAGAGGTTTTCCTTAAGAAAGCGGTAAAAATAACTAGGGAAGACCTTATAGGCTTCTTCTATTATATAGTTACCATCAACTAAACAGCAAAAGGATTCCTCTATTAGGTCTAGTATTTTAACTAGTCTAGTAGGGAGTTTATCTATTAATTATTTCCGTTCTTCTTATTCTACTAATTCTACCAGCTCTACCATATGGATTCTTATTACTTTTACGCCTTTTTATTTATAAAACTAGGCGAAATTTACGGCGCGTATGTTTATAATATCGTCCAGATTAGGGCGTATTTAGTCTTCTCCTAATATTGCGGCGGGGCTAGCTTGTCTTAGTCGGCTCTTAGGAGCGGTTCCTAGGCGGCGGCCTTGTACGAGGCGTGCAGGGAGTAGGTACAAGGTTAGGCGTTATAGTGGCGCGGTTTCTATTATCTAGGTCTTAGTAGTTCTATAGCTAGTCCTTATTATAACGCGGGCTATAGTATGCGCATATAGCATATGGCTTAGTTCTAGGTATTAGGCTAGGCGGCTAGGGTTTAAAGGGTGTCTGGGTTAGCGTTAAATTCTTAGTGGCAGCGGCGTAAAGCGGACCTTCTTCCTTAGTCTTAGCAAGGCTGGCTAGCCCGTCATTTCGGTCTTAAGTGCTAAAGTAGTCTAGTTTTCTGCTGTCTTATTACTTTACAGCTACACAGGTTCCCCTTTATTAGGAATATCTTCTACTATTAGGGCTTTATATATGGTCTTAGGCACTAGGCTTAGTAGTGCTAAGTATCTACGCGGGGCGTCCCTGCTACTGTTGGCTGTCCCCTATAGGAGATAATTCCTAGAGCAGTAGTCTAAGTTAAAGCGGATCTTAAGCTCCCTAAAACTAAGGCGGGGCTTATGCTTCTGGAGCTAAGGCATACTTAAGATAATTGGGGTAGTAGGTAAGAGTTTAGTAATAAGAAAGAGCATAGCTTTAGTATGGAGGCCAATTGACATTTAGGTGGTGAAGTAGTCTATAATAAGCGAAGTTGGGATACTATCTGTAAGGCGTAGTGGCCTAGGTGCTAATAGCTTCTTAGTTATAATATTATATTTTCTTACAATAGACTCCGCGTTGGTAAATGCTATTATAGTACTACCGGAGTCCACTAGGCTTATTGTATTAATAAAAACTTAGGGGCATAGGTTGTGTAATAAGAAGAGTTAGGTTTAAATAAGGATTGATTTCTTATTACTATTTACTAATCTAAGATTAAGTGGCAGCTTACTAATAGAAAGGACTAATTAGTCTAGTAATAGAAACCTAATCTTCTTATCTTCCTCCTTATATAGTTTAGACCCTTAGACGTAACTTAGTCTAAGGGTCTACCTTTTAACAACTAGGGTATAGGGCTATCTTAGCAGGGCGATCTAGTATCTATCTGGCTGGCAGTGTCAGTCTTAGTTAGGGTATAGGAAGACGGCACCTCGCCAACAATATAGCCGTGTTCATATTCGCTAGCGCGGAGTTACTAATTCTGGGCGTTATTAACGGGTTAGGCTTCTATATAGGGCATTATTTAGAGTAACTAAGCCGCAGGGTTAAAGGGGGGGAGTTATCTGCCGCGGCTATAATAGACTCCGCGGTTACTACGTCCGCGGTTATTAGTTTATATTATTTAATGGGCTGGCATCGGGACTAGGTTTACTATTATAGTGGGGTTATAAGCGTCCTTTTAGTGGCTAGGTAGGCCATAGGTAAGGCACAGTCTATTGTTAAAGCAGCGCTTACGCTCCATGTCTAAGATTCTATTAAGGTCTATAGGTTCTCCAGTTGCTACTAAGGTTAGGGTCGGCGTAGGGGCAGGGGCTTAAGTAGGTGGGCGGTGGTTAGTGTTCTTAAGGTTAGCTTAGTATGTATAGTTTATAAGGTTCTTAGCGAACACATCTATCTACTTACTCCAACCTATATAGTCACTGTCGTTAATTTTATAGTTAAGTTTAAGTACTAGCTCTTCTATCTTCGGAGAGATAAACTTCCGGAGTAGGTCTACCTTCTATTTGTCTGTCTTCCTAGCGCAGACTATTAACTTATTAAGCTCTCCCTTCTAGGACTAGTAATTACGCTCGCCCTAGGGGAAATAGTTAAGCTTATTTTTTACAACCTAGGTTATATTAATAACCTTATAGTGGGCAGCAAGCTCTTTAAGCATATTTTCCTTAGCAGGCCATTTCCACATAGATATATTGTTTGGGTTCTTATATATAAGCTCTAGGCCCTGCTTAATAAACTTATAGGCCTTACCTTCTAGTATATCCGAGATATAAAGGATCTGAGATTGGACTATATTAAAGTAATCCTAGTTACAGTTAAAGACTCCTTTAATCTTAATATGCCAGGTTTTAAAGTTAGCTTATTATTCTAACAGGGTACCTTTTCCGCTAAATATTAGCGGGTCTTTAGACTTCCGTTTTTTCTACTAGGTTGCTGCCATTATTATAGGGGTTAATTATTTTAGAACGGCGATAGTCTTTGCCTAGGAGTTAATAGTTCCTATCTAGAAAGCAATAAGGGCATTAAGGCTTTCGTTGGCTTTCTTATTAGCGGTATTTATATTATATATAAACTGTAGTCCCACTTTAATGTTGCTAAGGAACTCATTGGTATAGTCGATAAGGGTATAGTAAGCTTTATTGGCCTTAAAGGTCTTAGGGTATAGTAGGGAGCGGCGGATTGTCTATGCAATGTTGGGGTATGTCTGTGTAAAGAAGTCTATAAAAACTTCGCGGGGGTTCTAGGTTTCGGCCATTTCGGCGTCATTAATATCGCCCATTTAGGTGGTCTTTGGCGCTAAGAAAAAACTAAGGATCGTTCTAGGACTGTACTAGATTATGGCGTGTGGACGCGTCGGCTACGCGCGTAGGTCGCGATTATTCTAGGGCGGAGATAACTGGGATACGGGGAATCAGTGATCGCGACGGGGCGCAATTAATGATAGCACAAACTGTCACAGTACTGCAATAAAGTAGACTAAATAACTACGTTATGCTATAAAGAAGAGAAGAAGGTAAAAGGGGGTATCGTATATAAATAGTAGGGCCAGCCGCCAAGGCGCTAGTGGTGGGCCAGCCAACAGTAGGAACAGTATGCGTTAGGTCAGTGCCGTAATACCTAGTATCCTTCCAATAGTGCCTGCAACAGTTATTTTATATATTAAGGAATTATTTATAAACCAGAAGGATGTCATATAAAAGAAGCTATAGTCGGCCCTTACTCGGATTCACATCTTAATTAATATCTGGACATCTCTAAATAATTACCTCCTTCTTACAATCTGCGCTCACTTTATAAACGACTAAGAAGAGCTAAGAAAATCTTTTCTTGCTCTTCGTACGGTTTTAGGATATAGTGGAGATAACTAATAAAATACTCTTCTTCCAGTCCTCTAGGAATACGGGATTATATATAAACTTAAAGCTCTTATTACGGATAATTCTGGAATAAATAACACTCTCTATCGTACGATCTCTAATTTTATGGCTCTTTGGAATATTTATTAGGATCCATCCATCTAACGAATTCGTTGCTAAGGGTATATTATTAATCTTGCTGTCCAGGACTTTCTTTTTTAAGGAGTGATTGATATTTCTATAATTAAGTCGTACGAAGAAGATAAGATAAACGGAATAGATCTTAATAAGAAGGAAAGAAAGAAGAAAAAGCAGACTTTTCGAGCCATGGGAGTACTTGGAAAGCTCCATAATATCGCCGTCTATAGCCGTGCTTCTGCGGGTTGTACGGCTAAGTTTAAGCAAATTGTTAGAAGGATGATTCCGCTAGATAATTGTACGAGATAGAATTCCTGGTTTAGCCTTCTTGATATAGCGCTTAAAGTAGAGTTAAAAGTTAATGAGTACGTAAAGAAGAACCTAAAAGCTCTTAAGGATGATGTACTTTTACCACAAAACTGGGTAAACCTTCGTACAATCTACTCCTTTCTGAAACTTTTCTATCAAGCAACCCTTAAGACACAAGGTGATTCCGTACGAATTAATTAAGTTCTCCTTACTATAAATATTCTTCTTATATATATTAAGCGTGCTCTTATTACCTATAAGAAGAATAAAGACTTAGTTACTCGAATTTAACGTTACTGGGAAAAGTATACTTTATACTACCAGCATACGGATAATTCACCCCTCTATACTGCCGCACTTGTCCTCTATTCTACCTATTATATAAGATATATTAAAGCGAACTAGAAGAAGGCCTGGTAGACGCTAGCTTTATAAAAGGTTAAAGAGTTTTAGGAGCAATATAAAAAGACTTATTAAGCCAAAATACCGTATAATTATATTAAAAGCAATCCTCTCTAAGAATAGGAGCCTCTTAATAAGTACGATCAGATTCTAGAAGGGCTTAGAAATAACGTTAGAGCAAATAAAGATAAAGATAAGTACGATAATTACTGTTCTAAAGTATTATACGATATTTAAAGCCAGCCAGCACTTTAGTGGTGGTGCTAGGATTAGCAACGAAAGAGATGGCCCCTTCTTTCACAATTTGCGGTTGAAATTCTTTCAATTCCTGCTATAAGCAATAAGCCAGAGAGGGTATTTTCTAGAGGACGTCGTACGATTACATAGGAAAGAATGTCACTTAGACTAGAGAATATTAAAAGAACTAAGTATTTAAAAAGCTGGTATAAAAGTGGTATCTTAAAAGGGTAGAAACAAACCTCTATACAAGGTAATATTTAGGAAGGCTTCTGAGAATAGTCCTTGCAGCTTTAAGTTGCCAGCAGGCAACTTCTAACGCTAAGGACGGCAGAAAACGGCAGGGTAGGTAGAAACGAGGTATTACGGGTGAGCTCCGTGACAGCTATATATATATAGATTAGTATAAATACTCAGGCAAGGGTCTTATTAATAAAATAGCTATGGCTTAACTGTGGCTTAGCTGTGTGGCTTAACGATTATCGCGATTCTACGCACGATTCTTAGCGATTACGATTATTTTATCGATAAGAATCCCGTGATCGTTAAGACCCCTGCGGACGAACGACCTTGACCGACGACCGTACCCGACCGACGAACGACGAACTGACGAATTAAATCAAAAGTTCGAAACGTCAAAATAAGGTTTTCGCCAAGCCACTAATTGGACCCTGCCTGACCTGTTAAAATCCTAAAAATGACGACCACCAACGAATTAAAAGTCAACCTTATCCTTAACCAGCCTTCTGATTAGATATAGTGGTTCTTTATTATCCAAGACATAGCCACAACTAATGAGGTATGGTAGTACATCGACCCATTTACAAAAGATGAGCTTCTAAAGCTAGTGATGAACTGGATCTGAGGATAAATGAATGAATATGAATCTATGGAATCTATCTACGACGAATATAGGCCTTTATATAGGCCTATACCTACGGAGTCATAAGTGGTTGCTTACGGACGTCGTCCAAAAAGGAACCAAAGGGAATCTGCTTATGTAAGCAGGTAACGAACGTGGAGGACTCTTCTAGCACCATCGTCAGCTAGAACCACTGTATCGACCTGTACTAGCGGACGTACTTCCTAATGCTACATCGATAGCCAAGCTAGACCTAAACTAACTTATTGCCTATAATTAGCTCTACGCCGAATATAAGGACGATCTACGCGTACACCAGAAGAAAAAATAGGCTATAAACGATATTAGCAACTACATCGTTCGCACTATATTAGTAGCCTACCTTCCACTTATTGACGGCCTTAATATAGTATACGACCGGCTATAAGCACTTAAGAAAGCTCTAGCTCCTACTACATCAGGTCAAAAGTATGACGTCCTTAATCAATACACGGCTCTGAAAGCCTATAATAAAAAGCAGAATATTGAAAAATGGTTGAATAGCTGGCGGAACGTCTATAAGCTTGCGGAGCAATTGAAGCTACCAGATGTGCAGGGATTTAGGCCACACTATGACTTCGTTCAAGTAATTAAGCCCATCTCTTCTAGCTTTATAGGAGCTCTAGAAGTAGACCTTATTCGCAAGGAACGCAAGGACGAAGCCGCACCATCTATTATTAATCTTATTGAGGAATTTAAGGAGCACTACCGCATGCAGTAAGTAGCATCCTCTACTACCACTACTAATAGCTTTGCATTTGCAACCCTATAGGGCAACTTAAATACTAATTTAGATGCGAATTCTAACAGTAATTCCAATTCTAAATGGAATAAGATATGCGTATGCGGCCTTAAGCATTAATTCGGCGACTGCTACTACATTACTAAGCAGAAGCGCCCTTAGGGATAGAAGCCAAACCCAGACGTCCAGAAGGAAGTAGAAGAAAAGATCTTATTTACACCTTAAATTAAATACATCGTTAACCTCATTCAAAAAAGAGAACAGAAGAACGATTAAAAGAATACAGAATCTACAATTAATTTTAATTCTAAAACCCTACCTTCCAAAACCCCAACTAGCTATACTGCTGTATTTAGTACTGGTTAAACTCCATTCAAACTCCAGAACACCTGGATACTTAACCCTAGTATAGATACCCACGTCTATAATAACTAAGAAGACTTTACCTTCTCCTACCTAGCTGTAGAAGACGACTACCTAATTGCTGGCGGAAATTTTAAAAAGATTTAAGCTTACGGAATAGTAACCATTACTGTTAATATACCTACTAGGAGCTTAAAGATAAAGCTATCCCATGTAGTATTAGTACCTACTATGTTTATAAATATCGTAGCACTATCAAGGGCTATAGATAACGATATCTATTTCGACTCAGGATGAAACTTGCTCTACTGTCTAGCAACTAGCAAAATAGTATGCTATGCGAAACGACTAGGGGGCCACTGGGCACTAATGTACAGAGAGCCTACCCTAGATTTAACAACTTAATCAACCTTCTTAATAAGAAGACATTAACTAAGCAGAATGGCCCGTAAACTAGTAGGAGCCACAGCTATAAAATGGTATAAAATACTTGGCCATGTAGGACCTAACGCTATTAAGCAGCTTCCTAAGCACGTTAATGGCGCAGAGCTCAAAGAGCTAATTAATGAACGAGCGCTGCTTAAAATTAAATGTAAAGTTTGCTTAATATTAAAGTATATATAACAGATCTCTTAAAGACAAGAACACGAATTCCTAGCCACTCGACTATTTAAGTGAGTAGCATTTAATATTATTACCCTCGGAGAACTAGGGTATAACGGCAATAGATATATAATATACTTCTATTGCACGTATTCTAAATTTAATTTTATATTTACTGCTAAGAATAAAGACAAAGCTACTGTCCTACCTACCATTTGCAAAACTTACTAGCTGATTAAAATACGATTCTACTAAGATGTTATCTTCTTCTGGAGCGATGATAAACGAGCTTTTAGATAGATAGGAGATACCTTACGGACATGGTGCGCAGACGAAGGCATTACTTTTAAATGCCGAGCCCCGTATATAGAAGAATAAAATGGCGGAGCTAAATGATTTAGATGAACCCTTATGGAACGGTCTAGGGCGATACAGCTAGAAGCTTCCTTACCCCCGTCTCTAGGACTAGAGGCGTTCCTTACTGCTAGATACGCCCTTAATCGAACCCTAAATGAGTAACTAGGATAGAAAACTCCGTACGAGATCGCCTACGGCAAGCCGCCATTACTTACCTATATGCACGTATATGGCTGCAAGACCTATACGCTGGACAAAAGAGTTAAAAGGGGAGATAAGCTAGGTCCTCGTGCGTCGATTAGACACCTAGTCGGCTACAATTTAACCAATATCTACCGAATTTGGATTCTAAGTCTCTACAAAGTTATTTAAACTAGAGACGTTATATTTAACAAGACCTCGTTCTATGACCCCAAGGGTTAGAACATCGATTACCTGCTAAGGGAAGCATTGGAGGATACCCTATAGACGATCAGTCTACCAGAACCTCTCCACGAGGATAAGTCTAAGGATAAATCTATCCTATATAGACCTACCTTAAATGCAGATTAAACGACTACACCTGAATTAAACAATTCGGCAGAGCCTCCCACGAAGGATACTAAGCAGTTACTGACACCGAGCAGGACGGTATCTCTAGATCTGCTAGAATCGAACACCTTACTATAAGGACTTTAAGACGACATCCTGGATATAATTAAAGCAAGTCCTACCTAGCAAAGCAGTTTATTAGAACTATTAAATATAGCTCTACGAGCTAATAAAGTCTTGGCTAAACCTTCTGCCGACCTTATCCTACTAGAAGGATTAAAAAGAATTCGACGTTAAGCGTATGCAACAGCACTAGCCAATCTACCTACCCTATTTGGTTACTACGCTGGTTTTGCTATAGGACTAGTAAAGGACATTGACCAAACTAGATCCTTATCTCTATATCGGGACAACCTTCCTCCTAAACTAAAGAATCTTAAAGATCTGAGAAAGTATCTATTGACTGCTGGCTTCTAAAAAGCCATGGAGGGAGAATACAATGACCTAAAACGCCGAGGGACATTTAAAATCGTACTAAAAGAAGAAGCAAGTAATAAGCAGATCCTTCCACTAAAATAGGTCTTTAAATATAAGCTCGACAGCGACGGCTACCTATAAAAGCTTAAAGCTAGACTATGCGTCTATGGAGACTTGTAGATTACCGAAGAAGAGACCTATGCAGCAACCCTAGCTGCTCGAATATTCCGTGCTCTCATGGCTATAGCAGCCGCATTTGATTTAGAAATTTAACAGTATAACGCTGTAAACGTATTCACAAATGCCAAGCTTAGTAAACTAGTATACTGCTACTGCCTAGAAGGATTTGATTAAAATGGACATATCCTAGAGCTACTTATAGCGCTATACAGACTAAAAATATCACCGCTACTGTGGTATAAAGAGCTTACTAGTACCCTAGCCGAATTTGGATTGAAACCTATCCTAGGTACCAACTGCCTATTCACCAATAGATGACTTATTGTCTTCTTCTATATAGACGATATTGCCGTTTTATTTGCTAAAGAGGACCTCCTAAGACTGGAAGAGTTTAAAGCCAAACTACTACACTGATACGAGATCCGTGCACTAGGAGACCTATAGTAGTTCCTAGGAATTCGAATTAAATAAGATTAACTAAGTTAAAAGCTCTGGCTTTGCCAAGATTCCTATATTAAAAAGATAGCCAATTAATTTAATATTTAACTAGGCAGATTTCCTAAGTCACTACTTCCTACCGAAGAACTGATTCCGTCCGACCAGTAGACGAACCCTTAAAGGACTCTAGCCTACTAGTAACGAGTAGGGTCTCTTATACACCTCGCCGTATTTAGAAGACTTAATATTACTAAGACGCATTCTAAGCTGGCCGAATTCCTTACTAATCCAAATTAAAGACACCTTGACGCGGCAAACTAAGCTATTGCCTACTGTCTTAGAACAAAATCTATAGCTATTAAATACTCTAGCGAAGTATTTGGAGCCCATGTCTACTTTAGAAACCCTAAAGGAGAAGACGTTACCTTTTACGGAGTATCCGACGCAGTATTTGCGGACTATAAAGAAACTAGACGGAGCTCTTAAGGATATCTTTTTATCCTATTTAGAGGACTAATTGATTGGAAAGCGACCCTATAATAATTGGTGACTCGCTTGACTACCGAAGCGGAGCTTCTCTCCCTGTCTACTGCTGCTATTGAGATTATCTAGTGGTAACGATTCTTTAAGGTAATTGGCTTTAATATAGAGCGCGAATTTACCCTACTATGCGATAATATACAGACTATCCGCCTGCTAAGATAGGATACACTAAAACTGGACACTAAGCTTCGACATATTAACGTGTATCAGCACTAGCTTAGACAGGAAGTCTAAGACAAAAAGATCGACGTCTGATGGGTCCCAATAGACAAAATGCCTGCCGACGGCCTTACCAAGGTCCTACCCCGTTAAAAGCATGAGGCTTAGATAAAGCAATTAAATTTGGTAGATATTCGACATCAGATTAATTGATTTCATTCGCAATATCCGCAATATCTGCAATATTCGCAATATCCGTCACGGTTGCCCCATCCTTTCACTACTCCCAAATTGTATCTAAATTTCCTATTTTGGTATAATCTCTACCTTTTTGTTTTCTACAGCTTTAACTACACCGTTAAATCTAGGGGGGTATGTAACCGACTACCAGTACTACGTTAAAGACACTGCTGTATCACCTACTGTGGACCGTAATAATTACAGCCGCCTTAATTAGCCTAAAATGGTAATTACGGCTATATTAAGGATAAGATTAAGGGGTACTTATAACCCACCTTTGTTCGTGTATATATAGATACTTTAGAGCTACATTTACAATTAAGTCGCTAGTTCAATTCCCACACACTGCAAAGCTTATACTAAATAACTACGTTATGGTATAAAGAGGAGAAGAAGGTAGAAAGGGGGTATTGTATATAAATAGTAGGGCCGGCCGCTAAGCCACTAGTGGTAGGCTAGCTAATAGTAGGAAATAGTACAAGATAGTATAAAATAGTATGCGTTAGGTCAGTGCCGTAACAGTAATTAATAGTAAGTAACTATATACTCTATAGGTAATCGCCTTAGGGGTTAAAAGGGGCCGTATATTTACTTATTTATTTAGGTTTGTTTATTTATTAATATAAGGTTATTAATATAGGGTTAGGGGATATTAGATTCTATATTATATTTATAAGGATTATATAGGGTTAAATAAAAGAAGAATATAGCAGTTGTCTCCTATAAAGGGGGTTACTATTAGTAGTGGTTTTTAAGATCTCACTATTCTATATAAAAACTTTTTACTACTCTTTATAACATTTTATTAACCACTACTACCTCCTACCCATAGCTATACAATATCTTTATATTGGCTTTACTAAGTCTAAAAACTAATAGGTTTATATACCTTACTATATATAGGTGCAGAGTCCAATTTTAAAAACCTATAATAATATATAATATAGCTATATAATAGGCCTATTAATATTAATATTAATAATTTACATTTATATTTAAAGGGTACTTTTTTAGCGTTATTTTTAGTATAAATAACGTGTTCCACTACTAAGCGCATCACTTTAAAATACACTAAAAAGCCTAAATTTTAATCTTAAATATCTTAACCACTACTTAATAATATTTTCTAAAAATTTAAATATAAGCTTTTATATACCTATAATAGTGCCTATTACAATATAAGAGTATATAGTCTCCTAGTTATTAAGATATTTAGAAATATCTCTATTTTTAGCCCCTAAACTTTACATTATAATAACTATTAAATTACCTACTCTAATATTATAATATGCATTAAAATAGGTATATAAGAGCTTATATTTAAGTTTTTAGAAAATATTATTAAGTGGTAGTTAAGATATTTAAGATTAACATCTAGGCTTTTTAGTGTATTTATTAGGACGCTAAGGCCCTAAGGGTATATAGTAATGTAATAATAGTAGCGGAATGCAATAGGTATCTAGTTCTTAATAGGGTAAAACTATAGAACTAAATTCTGCTATTCTTAGGTATGTGGTGACTATATTTTATAGGCGCCTTGCTTACGCCTTGCCTGCACTAAGCTAGTTACGGTAAGTACGTCTCTATAGCCTAATAATTGCCCCCCCTTTCTTAAGCGGCTATCCTTAGCCGACACTATTATTGCTATTATTGCCCTTTGCTAAATAAAAAGTTTTTAACAAAATTTATATAAATTAGATAATGGGATAATAAGATAATAGGATAATAGGATAATAGGATAATAGGATAATAGAATAATAGAACGCTAGGGTCCTATAAAGATCTATAAAGGTAGGAGTTCCTACCTAGGTAGAATATTAGATTTCCCTTCTAATTCCATTTTAATTTATTTAGCCTATAACTTGCCTTCTTTACAATTCCTAATTAATTATAAATTGTAAGCGCTACGCCGCCGGTTCGCCTGCTCGCGAGCCTTTTATAAGTATTCTCCATACTATCTTATAGCTATTACTAATCCTACTAAACGCCGTCTAAGCTTCCCCGTTATTTATAAGGTGCTTCCTTAGCCTTACTTAAACTTATCTACCTCCGCTACGCTAAGCGCGTAGCTACTGCTAGGTAGGCTACCTATAGTAAGTAGGCTAACCGTAATTATAGGTACTACTAATAACTAAATAAGTTGTGCTAAGCAGTAAGTCTAAGTAGGTTAGTTTAGGTTTTAATAGCTAATAGGCTAGGTCCCTAAGGCCTTCTATAGTCGCCTAAATAAGCTACTCGCCCTTATTAATAGGGTTAAGCGCTAGTAGGTTACTAGCGGGGATATAGCTAACCTTAACGCTTGCGTTGCCGCTATTTAAAAATCCTTTACAAAGGATATTAAGGCCTTAGTGCGTACTAGCGCTAAGCACGGTCTCTGCTAGCGCTTAAAGGGCGAAGACTTTCCTCTGCTCTAAGTATAGGAATTATAGGCTATCTATTATACCCTTAAAGGAATTATTAATATAATGCGCGCTTTAGTACGTGTTATAGCGTAGGTATTTCGCCGTTGTAGCGTATACTAATAGTACTTATAGGCTAATATACCTCCTATTATAAGGGATAAGGAGGAGGATAAAGATAAGAATAATAAGGAGGAGGGGGAGGAGGAGGATAAGGAGGGAGAGGATGAGGAAGAGGAAGGGGGGGAGGAGAGGGAGGATTCGCTAGAGTTATAGAGTATCTATATTTCTATTAACGTACTACCGTCACTCCGCCGTCGTTCCGCCGTTACCCTACTATTAAAGCGTAATCCTAGTTATAATTTAATTATTCTAGTTCTCCCCTCTACTTTTTTTCCGTTTACCTTTTAGGGTAAAGTAACTATTATATATCTCCTTTGCGTCCTTATTAATGTCCTCTACTAGGACCTATTAGTTATACTCTTTTAGCTAGCCTTTTTACTTAACTAGGTCCTATAGGGTCTAGTTACGTCCTTTCCTTTTATATATTTCTTTTACCTTATACTAGTCCTTTTAGTCCTCTTAATTATTTAGCTTAATAGGCCCTAGTAATAGGTCTTTAGTAGCGCCCTTATATTATTTATATAGCTTTAGTAAGCTAATATAAAATATAGGGTAGATATAGTAAGATATAGGTAGATATAGCCAGTATGCTTATTTTCTAACTAGTTTAGCTATACTAAAAGGTCTAATAAAGCGTGCTATAAGCTTTCTATTTAGCCTTTTCTATTTAAGGTTCTTAGTTAATAGTAGAACTAGATCCCCTATATTATATATCTATAGTTAGTAATAATAATAGTAGTATTTCGCCTACGCCTTAGCAGCGTTTTCCTAGCATTTCGCTAGCGCTTTACGTCTAAGGGATATTCTTTTAATCCTCTTAGAGGCAGCTAGGATAAAACTACTATTATTTACTTTAACCTTATATTCTAAATATAGGTAGAACCTATAGTAGGCGTAAAACGGGCTTACACTTATTATACTATATATAGCATTATTATAGGCAAATTCGGCTAGCAATAAGAGGCCTACCTAGTTACTCTACTCTTTATTATAAAATACGCGGAGGTAATACTCTAAGGTTTAGTTCTAGCGTTTTGTTTACCCATTTATTTACGGGTAAATGGCCGTACTTAGCCTACGTTTTATCTTTATAGTAAAGTATAGCTCTAACTAAAACTTACTAGTAAAAATACTACTTGTATAATTATAGCACCTATTGTACCGACCGCGTGCTTACGCGTTCGGTATACTAGGTACGCGTTTACGCGTTCAGTGCACCAACTACTCGCTTATGCATCTGGTGCACTTATAAAGCACTAACTAATTAGGGGGGAGGTGCATTAGTATATAGACCACGTAGTCTGCTTTATATAATCGACAGTCACCATTATCTAAACGAGCATATAATACTACACGTATTTCGTGCCCCTGGATCTGACTCACTTATGCTATTAAGTTAGTATAAACACTGATCAGTGAGCGCGTACAGATCAGCAATTACTCGATACCTCCCCCCAAGCGATCACGATAGCGACCACCCGTTTAGACTCCTAGTACGACCTACTAGAAGGTCGGAAGTTGGGGATTACGGACCTATTACTAACTCTGTATACTTATTTAAGTCTTAGTATGGTTTACCGGAAGTTTATAGACGCGAATACAGACCTTTACGGAACCCCCTATTCTTAACCCCCTTATACCTTAAACCTCTTTAGACCTTATGGAAACCCCCTACCCGTCTACAAACCGTTACGGACCCGTTAATTG
>Ga0307515_10006903_pt1 | contig 22560 bp, 2 predicted proteins | sample 17_EM_MG_FD_194513 | JGI IMG/M metagenome (GOLD analysis project Ga0307515, IMG submission 194513) | Populus trichocarpa ectomycorrhiza microbial communities from riparian zone in the Pacific Northwest, United States - 17_EM | ecosystem: Host-associated > Plants > Roots > Unclassified | place...
ACTTAATGGGTCTTTATATAAATAAAATATAGTTAAAGAAATTTAAAACTTTTAGTTAAGTAATTCTCTAAATTTTAAGAGACTACTTAAGCACTATACTAGTGCCATAAACTAGATAGGTTTATTAGAATATCCAAGAAAATAAAAGGGGGTATTAAAAATTTTAATAACCTCCAACGCCAGAGAGAGAACTTGTATTTTGTAGATTATATAGGAAAATCCTTTAAGAATCTTGGAAAATCTAAGAAATCCTCCTTAGATAAACTAAGGCAAATTATAACTAGATAAAAAAGATAAAAAACCTATAAAATCTCGGTATATCCGAGATTCTAAGCTAAATATTCCAAAATATCCAACCACTAATTAGAATTAGAATCTTCTGGAAATTCATAAGGAGCTAGCAATATTTATTAGTAAATTCTAAGAAAAATAAGTAATTTTACATACCTAGCTAAAGACCACCCTTAGACTTAATTTTAGAAACTTTCTTTAATGCAGCTACCCGCGCACCGTTAATGTTAAGCATCTTAATAGAAAATCTGAGAAATTAGTTAATTTTACTTAGAAAAAACAAATTAAAAAAAACATATCAGAAAAAACGAGAATTAAATACCTTTTTGACTAAGAAAGTACTAAAAAGAATCTTAAAAAAGAAAAGTAAGTAAGACCTATGTCTCCCAAAAGCCTTAGGCATCCGTTTATTTTTATTAAGGTTAGAATTTCCCTAAAAAAAGTTAGTTTTATTAAAATACATAAGAAATAAACTAGATTTCTTACCTCCTAAAGGCCCTTCTTTGTATACTATAGCTCTAGAATTAATTCCTAAATAAAGTAAGAAATTAAATTACTAATATCGGAATTTTTAAGAATATACTTCGTAATTATAGCTATAAGGAAGTTTATTAACCGCCTTAGTGCTATTAATTTTACCTTTAAGAGGCATTTTCTAAAAAAATATTAAATTGGTTTTTTTTATTAGAAAAATCGCGAAAACATACTACATTTTAGATGCGGTAGGTATAATATCTAAAATCTGCGTCTTTGTGGCCCCAAAAACCAGCCCTAAAATATTAGAAAAACCGAGAAAAAATATAATATTTCTCACCTTAACTTCTCCTTAAGATCTTTGTCTTATTCATCCTAGATAAAATTAGCATATTCTTAAAGTTACTAAGAAAAAAATATACCTTTAATAGCTTTCCTAACAACTATCTTTTCTAATATGCTGCCTTTTTGGCAGTAGTTGTGGTAGCAGCACCAACAGATCTAATATCCAAAATTTAAAATAATTCTTGGAAAAAATAAGAAAATAATAAAAAGGAAATAGAGAAAACTATAAGTTAATATAGCAAGAGGCCGTATATTAAATAATTCTTCCTAATAAGAAAAAAAGCCTGGTATATCGGAAAATCCGATAATTAAGTAATCGCTATAGTAAAAAACCGAGAAACAAATTTCCCAAAAAAATTTAAGTTGTTAATTTTAAGCTAATATATTAGAATAACTGAGAAACTACTAAGCGATATAATATAAAACCAAGAAAAGAAAAAAAGAGATCTTTATAAATTTGAAAATATAGTTCTAAAAGACTTTTTTTTCTAAAAATACATAAAAATCACATAACTTGAAAAATTACTTACTTGGGAGGCATTTTGGAAGCTCTGAAAGAGCTATAGGATTGTTATTCTAGTATATAAGTTAGTATATAACGTATATAGCTAATATAAAGCTCTAGCTTACTTAATTTTTGCTTATTAATTAAGCGTTAGGGTGTTTAAGGTTGAAGAGCTTAATTAAAAGTGAAGTTATCTCGGGCGCCAAGCCCTCGCGTATGCTAGGCCGTTTTAGGATTGGCGCCCCGACCGTCCGCGCCTGGACGGTTACCATCTAAGAAGAAGTTAATTAAGCTAGCAAAGTTCGGCAGAATTTAGTTAAAGCGTCGGAATTTATCTATTAAGTGTTTTACTAACACATTCCTACTATAACTGGGCTAGTCCCGTTACACTAATCTATTTTTTTTTAATACTTTTATACCTTTTCTATAGCTTTCTTTAGGTTCTATAATAGTTCCTAGGTAGTTTTATTATAGTTTATCTACTTAACTTTATACGATATTTTATTATTAATATCCTTATAATTAACAATCTTTAAAACTTACTATTTGTCTTTATCTTACCCTTTATATATATCTACTTTATAAACTAATAGCTCTATATCTCTATATACTAGCTCTAGTATTACAATATACTATATAGTATAGATCTGTATTTTTACTTATAAGTTAAGTTTATATATAACTTCTAAAATCTTAGCTGTAATTTTTAAATGGTTCTAATCTAATATAGTCTAACTTCTTACTTAATAATTAACTTGTAAAAAATTTATATAATAATTATACTTTATCCCCCTCCTTTAGATCTAGTCCCTTAGATCTCTTAATATTATAGTACTTTTTTAATTTTTTTTATATTAACTTTATTATAAAATAGAAGTCCTTATAAAGATTTATTAAAGTCTCTATTCTTCACTTTACTATACTACTTATTTTTTTATTTATCTTAATAATAACGATATTCTAGGCTTATATCTATAATTCGCCTAAAATAGTAATATCTCTATACCTTTCTATAGTGTTGTATTATACGCAAACTATATAACTAGTTGTAGTAATATATAACTACTTTATATATAATTAATATAATACCTTAAATACTACTTTAGCGTCTAATTTAATATTTCTATTTAACCGTCTATCTATAGGTAATACGCTATTAATATTACTACGCAAACCCCTTATTTCACTAAAAATACCTTTTAAAATAGTATTATAAATCTTAGATCTCTATCTAATATAATCTTTATTAGTACTCTATATTTTACAAACACTTCTTTAATATAAATTCTAATAATATCTTCCGTTAAGATTTCTTCTATATATACTATAAAGTAGCCCTATTTAATTAACTTATCCACCACCACCAGGATTATATTATAATCCTATTTAGTAATAAGGTCCCTTAACTTTAGTAACTTTATAATAAAGCCTTATAATATAACCTCCTATATATTATCCTAGTATCTTAATAGGCTATAGCTTTCCGTATAGCTTATACCTTATTAGCTTATTTCTTTAACAATTTAAACATTCCTTTATAATATTTTTTTACTAAGCCTTAGATTTTTTTTAAAATAATATACTCCTTCTAGAGTCTTAATACTAAGCCTATAGCTTTATTATATTCCTATATTATTCCCTTATAGAAATACTTAATAAACCCTTCTATAGTATTCCTTAAGATATATGTATTTATTCTCTTCTTATACTAATCTAGTTCTAAATCTTTAAATTATACTTCTTACATCCTTTTTATCCAATTACTCTCTAGTAGCTCGTACTCTTAAGTTATTATAAGTTTTAGGTAATTATATTTAATTAATCTATTCTTATTTCTCCATAGCATTACTTTTAATAGTTTATTATTATTCAATAATTTAGTTTTTTTACTTAGCGCGTCAGCTCTTACATTTTTAGTACCCTTATTATGCTAAATTTTAAAATAGTATTTTATAAGTATCTCTACTTATCTAACTTATCTGTAATTAAGTTCTTTTATTATTAGAAACCCTATTAGGTTCTTATAATCTATCTTAACTATAAATAGTTTCTTTATGCCTTATAAGAATGCTCTTAATTTTTTTAGTACTATAACTATACCTAATAACTCCTTATTATAAATATTATAGTTTAGTTCTAGTAGTATTATCTTCTAACTATAATATATTACTAGATACTATATATTCCCATACTTCTAGTATAAAGTTTAATGTATTTGTTTCTATAATCGTTTCTAACCCTAATTAGTAGATTTTATAAACTAGTTCCTATATAAACAATTCCTTAAGTTTCTTAAATGGTTTTTTTTAAATTTATTTCCCTATACCTATAGTTCCTCTTTCTTTATTAGCCTTATAAATAGCTTAATACTTATTACCTACTATTGGAAATAAAGGTAAGTGGTCACTATATAAGGTATATTGCCGTTACGTATAGCAAGTTGCCATTACATACAGCAAGTTACCGTCACGTATTACTGCGGCACTAGCGTAGCAAGGAGCCTTAAGCTCCTTACCCTCCCTTATTAAGATATATAGAATAATTATTATACTATCTACAACCTATAGCTACGTAATACCACCTTATATAACCAACACTAATTAGTAGTTAACTTTACTGTTATACTATAGAACAGCTAGGTATTCCACTAAGAAGAGATAAGCTACTATACTAGTGCTACTTATACCAGAGGAAGCTGTCTTTTAAGGTTAGAACTAGTCCTAAACCTTAAATAGAATTCTTCTATAAATCTAAGGATTTAAAGGCTAGAACTAGTTCTAAGCCTTTCTAAGAATATAGATTCTTATATCTATTACGCAGAACAACACGCTTTATAAGTCTTTACGATTTAAGGCCAGAACTGGTCCTAAGCCCTATAATTACAAATATATGTTATAAACGCGTACTAAATAACAAATATATATTACGAACGCGTACTAAACAACAATCCCTAAACTAATAATACTTCCTTCCCTCTAAAAATATGACTACGCCTACTTTAAACAACTAGGAAGACTCCTTATTACTAAGGGTAGCTATATATACGAAATTTATTAATGAAAATTAGGACGAATTTACTATTAATATAATAACTTATACCGTAAAATAAGTTAATAGCTTTCTCCTATACTATATCCTATTCTACTAAAGTAGATATTACGCCGATTTATAACTATGGGAATATTTTAGGGAGGATTTCGTGGAATAGACCACTAACACTTAGGCACTTAGCAATGTTAATATTGTTTAGGATTTCTAAGACTTCCTTTATAAAAATAGGGTATACATTACTAAGAATAGTAACCCAATTACTAGTAATATTTAGGCCGTTATTATTAGTATAGAAGAACTAGTATAGATAGAAGCTAAGATTATATATTAACTACAGAAACCTAAAACCAACCTATATTCTTTAGAAGGCAACTTTAATTTATATTAAAACCCCTAAAACGCCAATCCCCCACCTAGAGGTACTCTCCTATTAAGAGGTACTCTCCTACCTAAAGGTGCTCTTCCGCTACCCCCTTTACTACCTTTACCCCCTCCATCCTAACTAATTGGTAAGCCTCTACTATAAGAAGTCACGAATTTAATAAAGGTATATTTGGACAAAGAGAAGAAGTTTAGAGGAGAACTATATAATATACTTAGAGCAAAACTATAGGTCTTCTATAACTATTGCAACAAGGTTAGAATTTAATGCTACTAGTACTACTACGCTTTCTCCATTATATTAAAGGGACGGGCAGTAACATTCTATTATAACTATATTATAGGTAAAAACTATAGCTTTAATATAATGCTTTAGCTTATTAAAGCCTACTTTAAGACTAATAAGAATTGCTAACTTTATATATCCAAATGGCGAGAGACTATATTTTAGAGAGTTATTACTTCTAACCTAATAAAGATTTATTTAGAGTGCCTTTAACTACTCTTTAATAAACTCTAGAAAATCTAATATAGCCTTACTAAAACTTACTAAAATAAGAACAGCCTAAGGGACTAGGTTATTTTAGCATGCTGTAGCGTTTTTAAGTATAACTTAGCGCTATATAAACCTGTGGATACGTTTAAAGAAGTATATACTAAGCTATGCTCCGCTATAGGTACTATAATACAAATATAAAAATCTTAATAGTTCTATACCGAAAACCTTACCTAAATAAGTATTCCTAACTAATACGATTATAACTAGACTAATTAAATATATAGTAGCCGTGGTAAGAAATATAGAAGAAGGTATAATTAATGTTAACTATAAGGCAATTATAGAGGTCCTTATAGAGGTTTATTTTAAAGTAATTACTAAAAAAAAGTGCTATGTTTATAAGAAGCCAAATTACTAGTTAACTAGACACTCCCTTAATAAGCGAAAAAAGGCATATAATAAGTTCCGTTAGAGTATAAGAAATATCAAAAATTATAAGGTTATTAGAGCCTACTTTTAAAGCTTCCTAGTTTAATATAAAGGCGTAAAAGATCTTAAGGGTAAGGTTAATAAGACTAAACAGCTCCTTATAGATATAGAAATTAAGAACTACTCTCCTAACTAATACTTTACTAAGTATAGTAAGGTAGATAGTATATAAACCGTTACTATTCTTAATAATTAATCTACGCTCTATTCTATTATAAAGTTAAATATCTTTAATAAGCTAAAGGAGAGCTCTGCATTCTCCTTTAATAGATACTTAGTAAACATCTTTTATAGTATTATACCAGATACTAGAGCCGTAGGAGTATCTACATTAGGAGAACCTTAAATTTAAGCCCTTTAATAGCTTAATAGCTCTGTTTAGATTAACTATTTAACAGTAGGCCAATATATAATTTATTTTGGCAAGGGTACTATAACCTCTCTTAGTATAATTAGGGTCTAAACCCCCTTTGGGTATATTACCTTCCATATTATTCCTATAAATACTTCGTTTTTATTTTATATTAAAGATATAGATAAATTAGGCGTTAGGCTTAATAACCTTAAGAATATACTTATTTAGGGAGATAATTAGGTGCCCGTTATACGTAAATAGGGTTACCCCTAGTTGCTTCTTTATTAACTAGAAAAGAGTATTGCTTAAAGCTACTTAACTAAGTTAGAATTACGCTAACTATACTGTTATTTTAGCCACCTATCCATTTACTAATTACTTAGGGTTCTTTAATAAGTAGGCTATAAAGTTAAGGTTAAGGCAATTAAGCATTTTATAAAGTACTACTATTACTACTAAATAAATTAGAAGTCCCCTGGCCGATTTAAGTTTACCCTTAAGGATAACTACAACTTTAACTTCTGTATTATTATTAACGTTATATATTTTAGCGGTAAGCCAGTACTCTCAGTTATTAACTCCTTAACCTTCTTCTAAGCCGCGCGTTTCTTAAAAGATATATTAGCTAGAAATATATAGGATACACTTTAGTTATGCTAGATTAATATTTATTTAGAACCTCTTAATTAAATTATTTATAATATAAAAAAGAACTTCTTATCTATAAAGTTTTAATAATAGATAAAGGCAATAGTAATTAAGGTTAAGGAAGTCCCTATTAAGGTATATAATAGTATTAGAAAAGTAAAATAATATTATACGCTATTACGCCGCGTATATAAGATTATTTCTTTAAAACTAAAGGATGCTAGTAAAAAACTTATCTTATAAATAGCTGTTAAAGCTATTAATAATTCCGCTAGCCTAGATGGACTTATACCTATATTATTAGTCTTTAGCGCTTACCCTTAAATAACTAATAATTTTTTACTATTTTCCTTTATTATATAATAAGCTAAGGCTATTTACAAGGCAATAAAGAAGGTGGGACGTCTCTACGCTATATACTAGGTCAATAATATACTAGAAATAAAAAATAGCCTAAATACCTTAACTACGCTTAATCTACTACTCTAGTCTAAGGTACGCGTATAGCGTAAACAGGGAGAATAGTTAGGCCTATATTAACTTATTATAACTAATAGTTAAACTTATACTATTTAGATGCCTTATAGACCCACTTAATTCCGTTTAAATATTATTAAGCCTTACTATAAAGATAATAATTTTAAGCCTTTATAGGATGCCCTAGAAGATACTCTAAAAAAGAACTATAATTAACGTGCTCTAAAAGGCGACTACAATTCTAATATAATTATAGTAGATACGCCATAACTATAACGCGGTAGAGGTCGCCTAAAAGGATTATAAAATTGCTAATATCTTATTAATTTTAAAGAATAATTTGTTGCCGCTATTAAGAGCAGAGTTAAGTTATTAATAGCCTTTATAACAGCTAAAAAGAAGGCTAACTTTAAGCTCGCAAAACAGCTCTAAAAGGAAGGTTATATTATAACTTTAAAAGCTCCTTTCTAAGTATCTAATAAGTAGGAGATTAACGGCCTTATTATAGGAGGAGTCTTTAAATTTAAGAAGTATAACCCTACTAAGTTTAATAAAGTTTATATCTTTAAGTTAAGGATAATTAATAAGATTAAGGGTAAGGCTACTAACGCCCTATTTAAGAAATTAAGGCTTATTATCTAAGGTTATAACGATAATAGTAAGGAGATAATTCTTACGTAATCCCCTATAATTTAACGAGCTAGTTAATAAGTTATTATTATATTAGCTCCCTCCTTAATAAAGAATAAAATAGTGGTCTATTTATAAGATATTACTTAGGCCTATACCTAATTAGAAACGCATCTTTAGTGCTTAATATTAGCGCACCTTCTAAAGTAAATTCGCTACTAATATTTTAAAGATATAATTATAGTTATACTTAAGCTATTATACGGAATCGCAAAGGTAGAAACTTACTAGTAGGCTACCTATAGTAAGCACTACAAAGAGAAGCTTTTAATAACTATATCTATATTTAATCCCTACTTTTTTATCATAACTATAGGAACTCCGTTCGGAATTGTTGGTATATAAACTAATAATATAATTATCTTAGGAGACAACCAATTCTTAGCTCTTAAAGAAGATAAGCTAGTAAAGGTAAATTTTATAGCAAAGCTAAAAGAAAAGCTTAATTTAAGAATACTATTACTCTTTAATAGATATATCCTCTCCCTAAATAAGGATTCCATTACTTTACGCTAGAAGGGTTAAGGCAAGAAGATTAACGTTATTAACGTTAATTCTTTAAAGTAAGGATATATAGAGCAACATGCTTATAGAGCTTATGCTATTTCTATCTATTAACCTAAGGCTTTATTTAATCTCTCTATTGCCGTTTAACACTAGAAACTTATTAAGGACGACGTTTTTACCCTAAATAAGCGTCTTTCCTAGTAAATAAACTATCTTAATTGGGGACTACTCTACGTGCCTATTAATCTTCCCACCGCTAAGCTCTTTATATTTATTAATAGATTATTTATAAATAATAAAGACTTTAGCTCCTAGTTAGGATATAAGATTATTATTACAAACGAATTTACTAGGAAGAATAACTTTATAATCTACGGCAATTTTATCTATTAAAGCTTAACTAAGAGTAAGTATATTACTTAAAGCGTTCTAGCGTTAGAGATATATAGAATAGTTAGCGGAGCTAATATAGTAATTGCAATTGGAACTACCCTAAAGATAATTATAGATTAACTCAAACTTTCTATTATCCCTATAATTATATATACTGACTTATATTCCCTCTATAAGTGTTTAGTTAAGCTTAGTACTATAAAGGAGAAGCGCCTTATAATTAATATTATAGCACTTTAGTAATCCTATAAGCGTTAAGAACTCTTTAAGATTTAATAGATTAATAGCCAAGATAACCTAGTAGATATAATAATAAAGGCAAACCCAAATAAGGCATTAGAGACGTTTATTAATATAAATACTTTATATATATAAGTTAAAGGTTAGGTTAAAAGAGAGTAGGAGTATAACATTCTATAGACCCTAACTTAAACTAGCTAATTAGGATTTTCTATCCCTAGGATAGAAAATTATTATTAGCTCGCTTACCGCTAGCGCCTTAGCAGCCCTACTAATAAGATACCTATCTATAACTTATAAGTAAGAAAGCACTACATGCTAAGAGGTAAATTTTAGGATAGCGAGACTTATATTATAATGGTAATAGTAAATAAGGAGGATTAATATTTATTCCGCTAGTTAAGCGGTATCTATATATAGATGGTAATTATAAAAAAAGAGTTGCCAGTGTTGGGAATAAAGGTAAGTGGTTACTATATAAGGTATATTGCCGTTATATATAGCAATTTACCGTTATATACGGCAAGTTACCGTTACGTATTACCGCGGCACTAGCGTAGTGAGAAGCCTTAAGCTTCTTACCCTCCCTTATTAAGATACATAGAACAATTATTATACTATCTACAACTTATAGCTACGTAATACTACCTTATATAACCAACACCTACTATACTATAAATCTTCTATAATTGTTATAACCCCCTAAAAATAACTTTAACTATATTATATTTTCTAGTTCTTACTAACTTACTATATAGCTTTAATCTTCTTTAGGTCGATACTAATATGGCCTAGTTTAATAATAAATTTAATAAATTTGGTTTTCCTTATAAAGAACATATATTTTTTAATTCCTACTAGTATCTATTTCTCTTAATGTAATTAGTAAATAAGTTGGCCACGTAAGTAAGCTGGCCACCTTAAAAATAAAAATTTTTATACTTTAATATTTTAACAACCACTTAATAATAAATTCTAATAATTTAAATTTGGGCTTTTATATACGCTTTGCAGCTTCTATTAAAGTTATATAGTAATTGGTTTAGTGGTTTTTAAAATATTATAATTTAGGGGCCAAAATAAAGCCAAATTGCTATATCTTAAAAACTACTAAACTAATTACTATATAACTTTAATAGGAGCTGTAAAGCGTATATAAAAGTCCAAATCTAAAGTATTAGAGTTTATTATAAAGTGGTTATTAAGATATTAAAGTGTAAATTGTTTAACTTTTGGTCAGTTTTAAGGTGGCTAGCTTACTTACCGATTATATTATAGTCTCTTTAAAACCTATTTAGTATATTCTCTATATTCTTCCTTAGTTATTAAGTAGATAATAATAATAATAAGGTATTCTCCTAACACACTATTAATTTCCTCCTAGGATATTGCTAGTACGTTTATAAGTCTAAATTATATAACTAATGGTTTATATAGTCCTTTCTTTAACCTAAAAGCTGCCTTTTATTTACCATCTTCCTTAATTCTATTTTAATAATACGCCTATCTTAGATCTATCTTTATAAAGATTTACGCATAGTAATAGTGCTAAGGCACGTTATCTACTAAATTCTACTATGCTTCTACTATATTCTACCAACTCTAACTTCTACTAACTAATTAGGATTTTCCATCTAAGGTTCCCTAGGAGTTTAAAGTAGGGGTTAGATAAATAGATAATATATAGTAGTATACTAATATCTCTTTAATATTTTTTTAAACCCCTTCCGGGTTAAGCCCTTATAACCTCCTTACTATAAAGTAATAGCAATTAGGGGCTAACCGTAAGAAGGAGGGAGATAATATAAGGGATATTATTACGGTTACCTTAGGTTGCCCTTAGGATAACCTTTAAATATCCCTTAAATGGTTACTAATTAGGTACTAGAGGTATATACCTATAATATATAGTCTTTACAATCCTAGAGGCCTTACTTCCTTAAATATTCGTCTCTCTTACCAATCTATCCTATTCCACAATTGTATCCTTATAGCCTCCTATTTACAAAGTCCCTTTATAGGATAGTAATATTAGTCTAAAATCTAGGGGGCCGTTTCTAGTCCTATTAAGGGCTATATTTTAGACCTACTTTAAAATTAAGGATTACTAACTAAGTTAGTTAATTTAGCTATAGGTTTTATAGTAACCTCCCTCCCTATATAGTGGGACACCCTATATAGCAGGATAAACGCGAGATACTTCGAGTCTAAGCACTATTGAAACCGCATAAAAGTCAATAGAGAAATACTAATACTCCAGCATAATGTCCAGCTACTTCGCAATATTTAAGACCCCTCATTCAAAAATTATATAAGTACTGGTCGTACCATCACCCGCCCTTTGCGTAGTGCGTCGACATACCAGAACACCATTTCTCCACCACAACACTACCATGACGGTTTTATCATTTTCAGAACTCGTAAATAAGGTCAATCTAGATTATACAATTATCTATCCATAAGAGTAACCATTATCCCCTTCATGCGTGGCGTAGACGAGAATTCCCTCACGCAGGACGGTACTTCGAGTGAGCCACTCTGCATACGAGTAGGGCGCTACGTTACGTCATCGTAAAGTAACTTCTAACAGATGTCAGTTATATCACGTGAATGAACGCTACGATCCCACACGCATTGTTCTTGATCTGGATCTTCAGCCAATCAGCCTCCCAAGCACTTCAACGACTTCGATGAAGAAGGCCTTCTGCTCCGAGCAATCTCGTCTGGCCAGCTCCCCGTTCAAGCACTTCAACGTTGCCTCCGCATAGTCTCGGCCCATCCGATGCGGCACCTTCTGCTCTGCCGTCGCAAGTAGCTGTGCTTTAAACGTATCCGCCGGCGTTCCATCTACCCAAACATCCCAGATTGGCCTCCACCCGGCAATCTCAACAAGGATGGCACCGAAGCTGTAGTAGTCAAATTCCTTCCTGTACCGCTCATTTGGCGTGCCTTGGCTCAATGGATGGCGGTAGATATCGAAGCGCTTGCTTTGCTCGGGTTTCTCAGACGACTCGTCCCGGCCGTCGGGTCTCGAGTAGTCGAAGCCGACGAGGTAGGGTCGACACCAGACCGGGCGCTTGCTTTGCTTCAAGAAGAGCACGTTGTGGCTGCGGATGCTTTTGTGGAGCCAGCCGGCGGTGTGCAGGATGGCAATGGACAGTCCGAGAGAGTATGCGATTTGGTAGCGTTCCTCGAGCGTGGGTAAGTGATCGAAGCTCTTGTCTCCAATCACCTCTCTGAGAGAAATTGGATATCCTTCCGACGGTTGGGGAAGCGTGAAGACGAAGCCGTACCGACTATCCGCGGGATTGTCAAAATAGCCGTCGCATTGGAGAACTCTGAGTTCCTCTGGTTTGCTTTCGTTGTGCAGCAAATGTGCCAGATTCTTGATGCGACCATCCAGCTCGGTTCGTTTGATGCCTTGCCATCTTCGGTCGTACTTCTTCCACTCTATGATTGCAGGCCGCCCATCTAGCTTGCCGAAGCGGCGGAAGCCCGCAGAAATTTTGTCTTCCTCGCCCACTTGACATCTCGCGGGTGTAATCACCAACTCGACCGTCGGCGGGCCGTTGTTCATCTCAGTTACCCGTCGTTGAAGCTCCTGTTGCAAAGATCTCTCGGCTCGACGTAAATTCAGCGTCCCAGAAATTATGGCTTGTCCGGATGTTGACTGGAGGACAGTTTCAATTGCGTCTGATCCCTCTCCGTGGTCGTTGAGAGAAATAATAGCCTGAGCGGCCCCGAGGTTCGGGCTTCTCGGTGGAAGCAGTCGATAAAGCCCTTCTAGCAGCGATGTAATCTCGTTCAATGACTTTCTGCTTGTGTCCAGTTCGCTAGCAATCCACTTGGCCCTTTCAATTCCGCTCGGTGCTCGACCAGAATGCGCAAACTCTCGTAGAGATGCTATGCCATCAATGAGGTTATGAACAGACCCGAGAGCAAGTTCCACGGTCCCATTGTGCTCTTTGAGCAGCCGAAGCTTGGTGACAGAGACGCTATCCGTAACCGCGAAGCCATACCAGTCTCGTTGCCATTGCTCCAGGAGATCTTGTTGCAAAACTAATCTCGCTCGGAGGATGCTGAGATCTTGATTGAGCCCCTCCAAGCCTCTCCATGCGTCGTAGCCTCGCTTGCAAGCGTGAAGGAGGTCGATGGTAGTGCTGAAAGCGCCTAAACCGATGCTTGCTGCGCCAATTCGGTATCCGATCAGGGAGAGTTCGTCGGCCATGCCTTACGGTTGAAGGATTCTCAGCAAAATATTGCGCATTAACGTGTCTCACCTCCAAGCGAGACACCGTCCCAAACGAGACATGCACCTAAATATATTTATATTAATAATTAAACCAACAACGCCCATATTTAAAAACTAAATAGCCCAAATTAAAGCGACTACGCTTCTTATTACAGAAGAAAACGGCTTAGAAGTTTCCAGGTACGCTATAGGCGTAATATTACACCTAGCGTTGGCCAATTAGATGGCTTACTACTACACTTTTCTAAAGCTCCTTTCTAGATCAGCTTATCACCAAAATCCTCTATAGTCTAAGGATTTACACTAAAAGACGTGCGCAAAGGCTACCTAGTCTTAATTACATTTATTAGGGTTTAATATAGATCGAGTATATAAAGTAACGTTAAGCTCTAGTAGAGACGTCCCTTTCTTATACTCCTTTTAAGCTAACTTTTAGGTAGCAAGCTCTTATTTTTCTAGGCCCTTTATCTTTAATCTATTAATATCTTCCTAGGTAAGGACTCTGCCCTTACTTAGGACTCTTCTACTACTTTTCTTATCTATTTTAAATACTTAAAACTTCTTATTCTCTTCTCTCTCTATATATATATTAGTCGCAAAGCCTATAGTAGCCTTAAATAGCTTTTTAAGACATTATTAAATAGGGGATTTAAGCATACCGTCTAGTCGCTTGGTAGTTAATTTGGCAATCTAATTTTATAGAGACTAAAGGTCCTCTACTGTTTTGGGTGTCCTTAGCGTTTAAGGACTTATATTTATAATTAATTATAGGCTTATAAAGGGCCCTATATTTAATAAAGTCTTTAAAACAGCTATAGGATTATATAGTAGAAGACCTATAGCTTCCAGGCGTTGTAAATCATCTTATAGGTAAACGCCTTTATACGCGCCATTGGGTAGAGCTTTATAAAATACTCTTTATTTACCCCTATATAGCTATATTAACAGAAGTTGTCCTCTTCTTTGCTATATCAGTATTAAAGAGGCCTAAGATAGCCTATATTTAGTGGCTAAAGCTTATATGTTAAATAAAGCGGGAGAGCTACTAGAACGATGTTAGCGACTTAGCCAATTAAGGTATAAGCACGGTAAGAGGGATGCATATAAGCCTATATAATTAAATTATCCATAAATAAGGATCTAAAGCTAAAGAAAGGAAAGAGAAGAATGGTAGCGCCGCTTAAAGTTATATACGATCCTTAAGTTACGTAAGCTTATATAACTCTACGTCTACTATAACGTCTACTATAATTTACCGTTTTCCACCAGCGCAGTAATATTATCCCCCCTTTAGTAAAGCCCGCCCTTAGGCTTTATATATCCGCATTATATCCATAGGGCGTTCTTGTCTTTATGCTTAATAGGAAACTTATCGTCTTTATTATGCTAGTATTCTATCTACTTATCTAGGTACTTTAACGGTCTAGGTTTATTAGGGTAACGGCTATAGAACTCCTAAAGCTTATAGGGGCTACCTATAAAGTTCTATATAGAGTACTAAGTAGGGTCTAGGTTGTATCCTTTCCAATTAATATAATATTTTAACGTTCCCCTTATAAGTTTATGGGCTAGTGTTTCTTTAATTTCCTATTTATTGTCGCTATTAACTTAAATTAGTAGGGTTTTTTTATTCTTTTGCCCAGGTAATAGGTTATTCATAGCTTTCTATAGCTTATCCGGCGAGAAAATAAGGTAAACTTTAATTAAGTCTGGGAGCTTAACCTTATATAAGTTGCCTACTTAATTAAGAATTTTATACGGACCTAATATCTTATAGTCTAGCTTACGGCTAGGCCGTTCTATCTTTTAGTTTTTTATTATAACCTAGATTATATCGCCTATAGTAAAATTAGGCTCGCGCCTATGCCTATTTACCAGCTATTTTATTAATTTTTAAGTCTTTTTTAAGTTTATAAAAGCTATTTTCTAAGCTTTTTTTTAAGCGTTTGGCGTATTACTAGGCTTCCTTATAAAGTAGTTTTTCGCATATAGTTTAGGATCCTTTAGGTCTTTTCTAGTTAAAGCTTATATAGGGTAAGTAACCTATTTCTAGTTAAATAGGGGCGAATCTAGTAGAGTTATAGGGTAGGGTTGCTTAGGCGTAGTTTATTAGGGGCAATAGTTTAGCCTAGTTATCCTAGAAGTAGTTAATAAAATGCCGAAGTCTCTAGTCTAAGTATTAATTTATAATCTCCGTCTAATTATCTATTTAGAAGTAGTATACTATAGAAAGCTTTAACTTAATGCCTAAAATCTAGGTAAGCTCGTTCTAGAAGGCTAATATAAACTACAGCCTGTAATTAGATATAATAATATCTAGCGGTCTATAAATTTAGTAGACGTAGTAAATATATAGTTAGGCCGCCTCTTTAATATTAATATTCTTATAATAGGGAATTAAAAATAGGCGCTTACTAAAGCGGTTAGCTAGGATTATAACTATATTATATCCGTTATGGTCTATAGGTAGCTTATAAAAGTCTATAAAGATATATTATTAGGGGCGGTTAAGTATTAGGAGGGGTTTTAATAGTTTTAGGGTCTTGTCTTATAAAATTATAGACCTATAGTAGTTATTACAGTTCCGTATATAACTGTTAATATTTATAACCATTCTAGGCTAGTAGTATTAGTTACTAATAATCTTATATATCTTATTCTTTTTAGGGTAGGCTATAAAGACCTAGGTATATAAGTTCTATTCTTTTACTACTACTAGCCGTTCCTAGTACTTAAGTAATCCGTTTTTAAGGGACTATAGGCTAGTAATATCCTTTACCTTTTTACGGTACTCCTATATAGAAGGGGCTATACGGTTTACCTATAGTAGTTTATTAATAAGGTTAAGTTCTATATAGTTAATAGGATATATCTTAGTATCTAAAGAGTCTATACTTAGCTCTGTCTATATTTAAGGGTTAAGGTATTTTAGTTATAATAGCGTCCGGGTCTATAATAAGATCTTTATAGCTGCCTAGTTATTTAGGTTCTACGTTAGGAAAAAATTAACCAGCGTTTAATTTTCCTTTTTTGCCATTTTAGCATTTTCTAGCATTTAGGAGCTAAATGCGGCATTTATAATTAAGTTTTAGTATTTAGCTACTAAGTGCTAACTTTAAGATTACTAAGCATATATAAAAGTATAAATTTATAAATTCAATATTTTATATATAGTCCATTAATATTAGTAAGCATATATAAAAGTATAATTTTATATATAGTTTATTAATAAATATTAAAATCATTACCCCTAAAGCTTTATATAAAGCTTTCTATAAGGCTCTATATAAGGCTTTACATAAGGCTCTATATAAGGCTCTATATAAGGCTTTATATAAGGCTCTATATAAAGGTCTATATAAAGGTCTATATAAAGGTCTATACAAAGCTCTATATAAAGGTCTATACAAAGCTTTATATATAAAGGCTCTATATAAGGCTTTAGGCAAAGCTCTACATATAAAGGCTCTGTATTAGGTCCTCGCTATATTCCTAATAGCGTCTATATATGCCTCTGCCAAGTATACCCCCTATATAGCTACCTTATTTTCTACTTACCCCTTTTCCTTACATCCTCCCTACCTAGGGAGGCACTAGAATAGCAGCTAGTAGAGAACTATTACTAGAATTAGATAACTATTGCCAAAACTAGATAACTATTGCTAAAACTAAATAACCGTTACTAGAACTAGACGACGACCGTTTAAATAACTAGCCAGTAAACACTATAAACGATTTAATTAATTAATCAATTAAATTAAACTAGAGCTTTAATATCGGCCCATTACTAAATTAAATTAAGGCCTTTTAAGGAGGTACCTTAAATAACTAGCGAACGGCTATAGAGAACAATTCGAATAAATTAAAGCCTTTAATTGGGCCGACCTATCTCCTAAATTAAATTAGGCACTAATATAGGTAGGTAGGTAGGTAAATAGGTAAGTAAGTAAGTAGGTAAGCAGGCAGGTAGATAGATAGGTAAGTAGGTAAGTAGGTAGATAGGTAGGTAGGTAGGTAGGCAGATAGGTAGGTAGGTAGGTAAGCAGGTAAGTAGTATTACAAACTTTATATCGGCAGTAGTAGTACTATTAAGGAGGGATATAAATAGACTAGTAGTAGAAGTATAGGAGGTACTAGAACTAGTTAAACTATGGGATAAAGGGTAACTAAGTTACGTAGTTAGCTACGTTATAAGTTCGGAACGTAGAAATACGGAACGTAGTAATATACTAATATACCGACGTACTTAGTACATTTCCTAGGCGCAGTATTAAATACTTAAAGGACCACAGTCCCTACCTAGATAGTTCTCTCCTTTATAGTAAATCTTAGAATATAATTAGAGTTAAATCTATTAGGTAACCACTCTACCAGTTATTATTACGTTATTAACTTCTTGTTTACCTATATACCTAGCCCATTAATAAGTCTACCGTAGTTCCTACTATAAGGCTTTATTACACATTTACTACTTAGTTATAGTATTAACAAAGTTAAACGACATGCTACTAAAAACAGTAATTATAACGGCGTCTATAGCAGCAACCATATTAGGGTTAGGTAACAATACCAGTATAGTAAACACTAACTTATAGCTAGTTACGGTCGGATAGTTATTAGTAATAGTTAATTAATTAATAGACAATAATAGGATACTTAAAGAAATAATTAATAGGATTAGAGTAGCTAAAATTAAGCTACTATTTATTAAGCAATTCTTAAGGGAGAAGTTAAAGCTTAAGGGATTCCTTATATAAATATACTTTAAGGTTATATAAGAAGAAGTAAAGCTAGTAACAGCTATAGGCTAAATAGCCTACGCAGGACTATTCCTAACAGGAAGGGCACTTAAGTAGTTTAAACCTTATTTAACAGAGATATAGGAAAATGGTATAGTAACTACTAATTAAGAAGTATAATATATATTTACCAGTCAGAATGGGTTTGTAGAACAACTAACGTAGATATTTAGAAACCTAAAGGCAACTACTATAGCAGAAAGAAAGCTTTAAAACTTAGTATAAAAAACCTTAGTAATTAAGTATATGATATAGTTTTAAACATTAGCAATATAGATTAAATGGAATAATAAAGCGCTTATAGCACAATATAAATAAGGACTTAAAGTAAAAGTCTAGAACATAATTATCCTAATAGAAGATGCGGATACCCTAAGGGAACTAATTAATTAAGTAATTAAGATTAATGGTAGGATCTACTAAAGGGAACAAACCAAGAAGGGTTAGGATAGGGTTCTATAGTTATATAAAGCGCAAAACACGTAACAATAAAGTTAAAGTTAAAAACTATAGTATAGTGCAGAACTAATAGACCTAAGCGGCACCAAAGAATTTAGAAAATAGAGTAAGAAACTATAAAAACCTAGAGGTTAAGGATTAAGTAATTATAGGACTAAGGAGCAGAGGCTAAACTAGGGATCTTAATAGTAAAAGACGTTTAGGCGGACTCTATAGCAAGAAAAATGGTTTAAAAAAAGAGCTTATATAAATTGCAGAAAATACAGTTATTTCGCTAGAGACTATAAGAGTGGTTAGAATTACTATATAGTAAAAAAAATAAGACTAGTAGACAATATATATATATAAAGGGATAATAATATACTACAAGGAATAAAGGAAGGTTTAATTAAAAGTTTTGCGTTTTATTATAATAACGTATACCGAATTTATAAGGACGCTAAGTATAGCGTAAGCTATTAGCTATAGAAGCTAAAACTATTAAAGTTTAAAGGAACTAATAAACTATCTTATAAATTGGATATTAAAGATAACGAGTTTAATATAGATAAAATATTTACCAATAATAAGGTAATAAGAGCAGCTTACTAGAAGTATATAAACCTTAAAACAGTTATATTAGAAGTAGAGACTAAAACCGCTATAAAGTAAGGATTAGTAATGGAAATTATAACACTATTAAATACGGCATCTATTACTTTAAAAGACGGAAGGAGAAATATTTAAGAAAAGGATTAAGCAAGTAGATAACTACTAGTACTAGTTTACCACTTAATAAAGGTAAAAGGCTATGGACTTAAGATTCTTAAGAAGAGATAAGATAGGCTTAAAACCCTATAATGGATAACAACTAATATGTTACGGCACCGTAACGGATCTAGTTAAGGGGGTTGCTTAAGCCTTGGCATATATATATAGACGTGTCCTTTTTTACCTTCTGCTCCTTATCTTAATATCCGGGTCTATAGACTACTAATTATATAGGCTTATATACGTTCTACGGCGCTTATACCTTAATTAACTAAGTTACTATGACATTATATCAAGATCCCTTAGTTAGACGCAGGCTGTTATAATCTAGGTTAAGTCCTATAGTGGACGGGTAGACGGAGCCCTATACGTAGGCAAAGGAAGGAGATATACACTTCTATAACAAAGCAAGGACCAAAGTCCTATGGTGGCTGGGTTGCGAGAAGCTTAGTCCCTATACCGCGTAGGCACCCTTATGTTTCCTTTTGTTTTTATTTCTCTTTTTTTTATTTAATTCTTCCTACCTAACGGCCGCCTATGCTATGGGGAAGCACGTGCTGGGCAGTAACCTCTTTCCGACCTATTGATCGAACGACGTCGACGCCTCGAGCGCGTATATCCGTCGACGACCGACCGACCGACCGACCGACCGACCGACCGACCGACCGACCGACCGTACGTCTACGGACGCTTACACCGTACTGCTACCTAAATAGTCCTTTTTGACAGATACTAAGCCACGTATACTGTAAGGAACGAAATCGGTTAAAACTGAGACTAGTGCTATGCACTGGCTGCGATGAACGACCCCGACTAATACTAAGTTGTACGAGCTTTAAGGAACAAAATCACTAGGACTACCGACGCTGGCATCACTCTACTATTGACTACCGATCGTGCCGATATGCATACAATCTATATACTAGACAACAGTAGCGCCGATACGCCTGCTACTACGACCTAACTACAACTATGCTGATACGCCTACAGTCTTCCGACCGTACGATCGTGCCGTTACGCCTACGATTCACGACTTTCGCTTGTATCGTACTGCTACAAACCAATCGATAGCCCGAGCTCTACGTTCGGCCTGCTATCACAAGACAACCGATAGACGAGCTCTGTGCTCGACCACTATCGTTACCGCCGCTAGTACCGTACTACTACCCAACCAGACTGCTGCTACGCCTGCAGCTAACCTTAATTCGACTACTACTACTCCTGCCTGGTACTACAACCGACATCTGCTGCTACGCCCGCAGCACTACGATCGACCCTCGCTGCTCTGCCTGCAGCATCTCATCGACTACTGCTGCCCCACCTGCAGCAAATAACTACAACTGTATAAGAGGTAGAAGACAAGCACCTAAGGACAAAGCTTGAGGGCAAGCTTTTTTAAAGGGGGGGGTAATGTTACGGCACCGTAACGGATCTAGTCAGGGGGCTCGCTTAATCCTTAGCATATGTATATAGACGTGTCCTTTTCCACCTTCTACTCCTTATCTTGATATCCGGGTCCATAGACTACCAATTATACAGGCTTGCATACGTTCTACGGCGCTCGTGCCACGATCGACTGAGTTGCTATGACCAGGGTGGTTTTGGATAAATCTTATCGCGATAAGTCTTGGCATACCCCAAATAAATTTTCGTCGCCTTTTTCTTCTTTATTATTATACAAAATATAGCTTCAGAAATGGAATCAGAAGCTCTCGACTCTATTAATACCTCTAAATTAAAAAATATAAGAGGTCGCTTAGCTCTTTTAATATAGGAGCATACCCGTCTACTAGGTAGTAATAAGCCCGTATGAAATAAAAAAGCCCATCTTTTATTTTATTGTAAACACTGTATAGAGTTATACGCTGCATAGTTAACTTCTAACTTCCGAAATTACTTAGCGTTAAAGCATAGCATTATAGTTAAGCCTAAAACTAGTTATACAAAAGAAGTAATACGGGATTAATTAAAAGACCTTTACCTTAAAGCGTTATCTTAAAATAAGACAGAAGAGCTAGATTTAAAAGTACTCTAAGCGGTCCTAAATAAGGAAGTTATTAATAAGGCCCTTATTACATTAATTGTCGTATAAAACTTACTATTTTGGATAGTTAAGTGGCCAGAGTTCTATATTCTTTTATAGTCGATTAATCCTAAAGTAGACGGCTATATAACTATAGCCTATTTAGCAGTTAGTAAAAAGATCTATAACTTATAGCTATCGCAAAAGGATATTATATAAAAGAGGCTGCAGTCTACACTAATAAGTATTTATCTCTCTGTTAATATCTAGACCTCTCTAAATAATTACCTTCTCCTCGCGATTTGCGGCCATTTTATTAATAGCTAGGAAAAGCTTATAAACGCCCTTCTTAGCCTTTATACGGTAGCCTTTTATAGCAGGGACGAGCAATAGAATACTCTCCTTCTAGTGCTTAAGGACTACGGGATTACGTAAAAGCTAGGCGCCGTTATATCTGATAACCATACTGCAAATAATAAGCTTTATTATATAATAAGCGACTAGCTTCTCTAGGAAGAAGAAATTAAATGGAATCCCGTCCACTAACGGATCCGCTGTTAGGGCTATATTCTTAACCTTACCATATAGGCTTTCCTCTTTAAAAGCTTAATTAGCCTTAATGATATTAAGTTATATAAAGAAGGAAAAGAGTTAGATCTAAAAGAGGAGAAAAAGAAAAGTAATATATTTCGGAAACTTAGTGCACTTAGAAAGCTTTATAACATTACTATATACACCCGTAGCTTAACTGGTTGTATAAGGGAGTTTAAAGGTCTTATAGGGAGAAGAATTCCGCTTAATAATCGTATAAGATGGAATAGCTGGTATTTTATACTTAGTGTAGCAATTTAGAAAGAGTCTGCCCTTAATATATATACTAAGCGTAACCTTAATACGCTTAAAAAGGACTATCTTAGTCTAAAGGACTAGGA
>Ga0307515_10006904_pt1 | contig 22559 bp, 8 predicted proteins | sample 17_EM_MG_FD_194513 | JGI IMG/M metagenome (GOLD analysis project Ga0307515, IMG submission 194513) | Populus trichocarpa ectomycorrhiza microbial communities from riparian zone in the Pacific Northwest, United States - 17_EM | ecosystem: Host-associated > Plants > Roots > Unclassified | place...
CAAAATTACAAGTCCAAACTCCAACAACCTTTTCATGTCTGGATAATTGAATGTGTAATTGTCAGTGTTTTAATGATGAAATTGCTGTCTTTTATAAAAAATGTTCTTATAAAAAATTGTGCCTAAATCAAAAGATGTTCTTGTAATAGTCAATAAAGAATAAGTTGATGGATGTGTTGATGTTTTACTTTTCTTGGTTCAATAGCTTGACCGTATAGGTCTTTATTTGACCCATCAATTTGATTATAAAATTGTGTATATTTTCATACTAAATAACAGAAAGCAACATAATTATGAAAACTTGCTTCAGGCTTTGCTTAAATACAAGAAAATATATATAAAAGAAAGCTTCTAAGATGGATTATATATATTATAGATCCTTAACTGTTATAATTATGAAGAAAATTAACCCTCCAAATCAATGTTTAAACCATATATAACCTCCTCGAACTGGTTTAACTAGTTTCAAACATAAAAAAACCTTTGGCTAATCACCATGTCTTGTGCCATAAACCTATATATATATATAAAACTTATAAGGGTACAGAGAACCTTTGGCTTGCATGCAGATGCACGAAATCATGCCTCGCCACCTGCCCTGTTCCCTCCTGTCTTCCAAGGGACGTGGTTTCCAATTATCTTTCCTAAATAAATCCAAAAAAATTTATTATTACCATGAACAACATAAATTATTATTAGCCGGAGGTCTCATGATTTCAATAATATCCAACATGCACTGTAGAGAGTAAGTCTTTTTTTTTTGCCTTTTGACAGACTTGGAATGACGAAACTGAAGCTACTTTTGATATCCAACATGAACTGTAAGAGAGTAAGTCTGTTTGCAATCTTTCTTTATATCTTGTCCAAAATCCCATGAAGTCATTCACATAAAATAATGTTCTGATTAGGGGAGAGATGAAGCAATATTTGTGCTAATTATGCAAAAGAATACTGGTTTCTGAAGATCACTTTCACTCCTTTATGCTTAGTGAGGACATTAAAGAAAGGAATAATGCTAAAGTGGCCTTAAAAAAATGAGCAAGCTTTGCCTTCGATGTTGTGGGCTAGCTAGTATTCTTTTTCCTCCAAAGGGAGCACCTTTTATCCCACATTTCATCTCGATGATCCTTCCATGGACTCCATTTTCAATTGAAAGATTCTCTTTCTCCTCTCAAGAACATCAGCCGGCAGCTTTCAGCATCCATTTCCCGTCACTGCATATGTCATTTTATGAAATCATTGATGTCAATTCTTCCTTTGTCACGTTATGCCACTTACATGGCCATATATGTTAGAGCTATGTCCATCGTCTTGGTCCACAGCTCAATAATTTCTGCAGGTACGTTGAACTAGAAATTAAAGATCGGCGGCAACAAAAACTAAGGATAGAAAAAATAAGCAAATCTTAATTTGGATTAATTTATTAGGTTTTGTTAATACAAGTCATTAGTACGTATGAGGAAAATAATTTATTTAAATACATCAAGCTGAACTGATACGATTAAATATTGATAGAGAAAAAAACAATTAAATATATAAAAACTCATTCGAAGAAATTTTTAGATTAAATAAATAAATAAAAACTTATTTCTATTTGAATGACAATCAGACAATGACATTGCCACAATAATGGATTGGATCAGTGCCATATATGGGTATTATATTGACGGTTAGAATCTCAAAATTAAGGTTGGTGTAATGGTTAAAAAGATTTTGTTCTTTTCTTAAGTAGAAATTATGAAGATATTAGAGTTTCACAAACTCTAAAATTATCAGAGAAAATATTGATTTGATAAAATCTTGAATGTCAATAAGTATTCACTATGGTGAAAAATAAAATTCTAATTAATTTAATCGACGTAATTAATAAAAATAAAATAAGATTTTGAAACTTAATTAAAAAGAAAACCAGAAAAATAACTAGAAAAATTAAAAAAACAACAAATTCTAAATTTAATTTGGACATAATCTCGACCCCAGCTGATACTAACTCTAAAATTATCAGAGAAAATGTTGATTTGATAAATCTTGAATGTCAATAAGTATTAACTATGGTGAAAAATAAAATTCTAATTAGCTTAATCGACGTAATTAATACAAATAAAATAAGATTTTGAAACTTAATTAAAAAGAAAACAAAAAAAATAACTAGAAAAAAATAAAGAAACAACAAATTCTAAATTTAATTTGGACATAATATTCTCGATACTACTAGGCTAGTCTTCTAAGCTATTAGATCTATAAAATATATTGACCAGATTTCAACCCAACCCAATAATCAAACTAAAAATTATATTTATTTTTATTGGAAACCTTTTTTTGACTCATCCAATTTTTTTAAATAAATTTGAACTTGAACAATCTAATATGGACATTACATGTTATGCACAGGGAGATGAAAAAAATAAAAATAAAATAAAGGAGAAATAGAAGGATATTTGTATATACGAAACAATATTTTTGAAAAAAAGTCTTGAGAATATATAATCTTTTGAAGAAAAATAGGTTCAGAAGGATAAGTATCCACAGAATAAAAGGCACTTCCATTACTGTAGTCTTTTTTGCATGAAGACGAAGAGGAAGAAGAAAACTCAGCCTTTAGTTGTCAAATGTCAATTGAAGAATATAATTGTCTGCAGCCATGCTACATCATCGGCTTGACTAAGATAACGACGACAAATGTAGTAATCTTGGAGTGACCTCACCAATTTTATAATCGAGTTTAGTTTTTTGATTTAACTGGATTGGAGTTTAAAGAATTTACAAAAAAAGAAATCATATATTTTTCATAATTTAATCTAATTTGAGGGTTTGGAGTCAATCTTGTCTTCTTTTTTCCTCCTTGGTATCGACTCTCTGGCCATTGAATGTGAACGAGACGGGTCGCGATACGGTGGTGGAGGTGTTGTCTGCTGACTTTTCAGTCGTAAAAGGCTGGCTGCATGCCTGCCGCCAGCCATGCACAAGCATAAATGAATTGATTGACCTCCTTTCCTTGTTCGTTTACGCGGTGGCGTGATAGCCACTTTAAGGTTCTGTAAGCCGTATTTGGCTTCCACTTTTCTGCCCCGCTAAAATTCTGCAGCATGAATCTTTATGTAGAATGGATCACATTATAATCTTGCTATCATTTTAGGTTTAGGTCAAGAAAATATCTCACATGAAAATATATCACTTTAATTTTTATCATATTGTCCATGGCATCATAGAGCTTGAAATCATGGGGTTGGGATGGATTTAAGTTTGAGAAGGTATAGTAAAACAATTGGTTTAGCTCTTATTTTTGTAGGAGAAACCTATTGGAGAAAACCAAACAAACCTTTCAAAATATCTTCATACTTCACAGCTTCTTCATCCTCCTACTCAAATATCACTAGTAATAGAGTGATCAACCAAGAAGAAATAAATATGGTTTTTTTTTTTTTTTTTGCAAAGCAACTTAGAATTGAGAAATCCCAAAAATTGCCAAAAAAAAAAAATAGATTTGATTTCCATTACTAGATTAGAAAACACAAACTGAATATTCTATAAGTGTTTAGAAACTGAACTTGCTGGCCTTTTAATTGCCGATGGAAACCTGTTGTCAAAAAATTTCTTATCGGGGATTTATCTTTTATCGGCATTTCCACTAGCAACTTACAATTCCAATAAAAATACCGACTGGATATTCATTGCGGATTTTCCAACAAGCAGCTCCGTCGGTACCTTAAATGTCGACATAACTTTCCATCGTCAATTCTGTTGGAAATGCCTAAACTTTATGTAAGTTTCTGATGAAATAGGTGTAAACATTGCCAATGGAATGATCAAAGAAATTATCTTTTAGTCGGAGCTTTCATAATTTCTTTTTAATTGTTATAATCATAAATGCATTTTTTTCACGCTAAAATCACAACAACAAAAAAATCACAATCATATAAATCTTATAATACATATTTCCTCATTCATCTAAATATTCCATATACAAACATTTTTTAAACAAGTCATATAAATTCCTATAAAGGTTGAGGTGGAGGTGGAGGAAAAGATCCTAAACCAGAAGGTTCAAGAGGGAAGGAAAATGTAAAGCCATATATACATGTAATTGCTCCTAATACATCTTGTTTTCTTATTCAGATTGTGCTCTTATTTTTCCTAATTGTACTTCCAGTTGTTCCTTAACCCTTTTTTGGATCAACTCATCAATATTTGGTGATGCCAGGCTTGGACCGGAAAGTGGTGTGCCTATAGTTGAAATAGTATGACCCATCCTCATTTCTCGGGGCAATGTTATATGCATATCATAAGCCTGATTCCTATTGGGTCCATCAATTGTACCAGCCTCTAACCACAATTGAAGATTGTAAGGTGGATAGATGGAAGTGTCTTCGTCAGATTTTTCACTCATGTCAACGTTATATTTATACTATAAAAGACAAGTTAAAATTCTAAATTCACGTTAATGATGCAAATAAACATCAAGTAAGGCAATGGAAACTATAAAAAAAAAACTTACAACGAACACTTCCGATCTTCTATTGATAATTTTTTTTTCTCATTTCCCCTTATCCCTTTTATTTATATGAGTTTCCTTATATACCTACATTGGAGTCGGTTCACACCCAAGCTATTTTCTCTACAAATTAAATAGTTTGTTTTAATAGTCTCATAAATAAACACTTAATTGAAACTTCAAGAAAAACAATAAAACATATAACAATGAGCTCTTACTAGGTGCTTTGCATGGTTCATAATTGGAAAGCGCTCCTCCAGTGTGCCTGGTCATCAAACCATGAGTTTGTTCTTGTTTTGAGTCTTAAAGCATGAGCGCTTTTTAAAACCTTTAGAGTCGGCTATAATGTTTTGAACAATGCCTAATTATGCTCTGTGACATGCCTCGGTCTATAACTTTTCCACATCATTATGTCATCATAGTCGACTTTGTTAATTGTTTGTTTGTGGGCATCATACCATAAATCACGCGACTTGGTACAAAATTTGTTAAATAAAAATAAGGTAAAGAAATAAAGAATACAAGTTTATAATAATATAATATTTTTTTATTAATACTTACCTAGTTGCACTGTGGTTTTCCACACTTTCTTAACTAACACTTTGTTTCTATCGTCCCAACAAAAATTTTCCTTATATTAAATTCATACATTAATTAGTTTTTAAAATTTTAAAAATTATTAACTCAAATTAAAGATTATTTATCCAACCTTAAACTTTCCCTACCAAGATTCTACTATATTCATCCATTGAGGATACTAATGAAGCTGACTTCATTGAAATAATAGTTCTTTGAACGATGATTTCATTGTAGATGTGATCGAATGAGTATCTTCAATATTAGTAAACCTAAAAAATCAATTCATTGAAGCCATTTTAATTTAATGTAAAACTTAAAATAAAATAATACAAATAAATAACTTTGATATTTAGAAAACTAGACATTAATTACATAGCAAGGTTGCCCTTCTATTTTGTAATAATTTTGTCGGCAATGTCTCCAGTAGAAGGGATTCCAACTTAGTTGTTTGTATTAGGTGAGTCTTGGTTAGTAACTTCTATAGTAGGTGCTAGGGTTGAGCATTTTCAGTTCGGTCCGGTTTTGGATAAAAAATAAATAACCAAATCAAAATTATTTTTTTTCAAGTTTTTGAACCAAACCGAACCGAAAACCAGTTCGAACCGACCAATTTCGATTCGGTTCGGTAGTTAGCTCGGAAATCCAGGAAATGATGCAGTTTTTGTACAAGCAGCTTATAGGTTCCAAAAAAGGGTTTGCTTTTAGTAACCCAATACTTCTCAAGAAAACCTGTTTTGGTGCTCGTGATCATCTTATCGTGGAAAATAGATACAATGCCATAGATTGAGTTCCTTAACACATCAGCTATAGCACAAGCTTTTGCATGTAGAGGACTGCCTCATTTTTTTGCTGTTGCAACATCTTTTCTTGTTGTGCTTGGAGTATTCCATTTAATAATAACTGACCCATCAACTGTTGGGGTTGCAAGCTTGTCTTTTTCCCTATGAAAGCTTCAATAGTAAGCATGCTAGAGATAAGTGTTGAGAGAAAAACAACATTGCTACCAATGAGTTGTGAAACCCCAAATCTATCCTCCTCATGTGACCGTTTAGTCAAGGAGGCAACTGCCTTTGATTAAGAAGACCGAGGAGGATGAAGCTTAATAGTTGTGGAGTATAGAGGAAAATAAGAGAGAAGAGAGATGCAGAGAACAAAGGGAGGGGGGCGGCTGATTTTATCTTAGGGAATACTGATTTAGGTTTAGTGTTATAAAAAAATATCCTATTTATATATGTTTTTTTTTCAAGTGCTGGCCTGGTTGAACCGATTCGGTTTGGTTCAATTCAATCGGTTTCAAACTTTGAAAACCAAAACTAAACCGAATCAAAAATTTTTTTGTGATTTTTTAATCGGTTAATTCGGTTTTTTTCTCGGTTCAATTTTTTTGGTTATTTTTTTTATTTTCTTAGTTTTATTAGTTGTTTGGGTTTTTTGCTTACCCTTAGTAGGTGTCTTTTCATGATCATCATCTAAATTAACAGCACGATCACTGACACCACTACTTGGTAAAGTAGTAGTGCTCTTGTTGGATTTGGACTTATTTCTTCTTTGATAAATGGTACCTAAAAGGAAATAATTAACACAAGTAAATAGCTTCCTTCAACCTAATATTTTCATAACAAGCATATACATCATATGTATATGACAAATATAACTTGGTCTTGGATTACTTAACATTATAAACATTATTTCCAACATTATTCATTAGTCTTAGACCTAAACCAAAGCTCATGCATATCATATAGATTCTTAAAACAAGCCTATACATTTAAATTTGATTATAATCAAATGGCCACAAACTTTTACAAGAAAACTTACACTATCCTAACACAAAAGCAAAAACAAAAATAGAAACATTTGCACCATTTGTCCCTACACAATTGAAGTTCTATTTCTCTCTATTTTTTATGGGGGGAAATGTCAAATAACCAAAACAGTCTCCTACATGATAAGAAGATATAGACAAAAAAATACAACAATATAAATGGAGTGTAAAAATATCATGCTTTCAAGGGAATTCTTCAAAGTCTTAGGGAATGAGCAAAATAAACAGTAAAGGTTTACCTCCTTCAAATTATTATTTAACCAACTCTTGCATATTCTATCTAATGAGTAAACAACAAATTCTAAAGAATAAACTCGAAAAACATGCATTGCATTAGAAATAGACAAGAAATAACATATCTAGAAATGAAAAACAAAAGGAATAAAAGGTCAAGGTAAGACCACAATGAAAAATTTAGGGATGTAGATTTGAAAACATACAAAAATTGATCAACTTTACCAATAAATATGACTTATAACATCACATTCATTAACATGATGTTATAACATTATGGAATATCATGAATAAATAATAAAAAAAAACCTCTAAGTCAAAGGCAACACATAACTAATATGTATCATTTACACAGAACATCAAAACATAAATACAGTACTAGATGAACTTTTAAATCAAGTTTAAATATCAAAACCCAAACACAAACTAGTCTTAAAAGGCAAAGGAGTAATAGAAATTCACCATCAAACTCATTTGCAATAAATAAAAATGAAATAATTGCAGTTATATTCATCATAGATGTCAATAATAGACTAAGCCATTATAGAAAAGAATACACTATATAATGGTAAATGAATATCAATTTGTTTAGTAAGAAAATAAATAAATGAAATCACATAATGAACCCACAATAAGTAACTTTGATTGCAAAATCTAACCATAAGAACCAATAAAATCTCAAATGGAAGTCCAACTCAAATTCATTCAAATTAATCAAGACTAAACTAGATTTCAATAAGGAAAAAAGAATTCATTTCCGGAAATCTCAAATTTTAACAATGTATACATAAAAGAAAAAACAACAACATTGAATTGATTGATGGCCTACCGAATTAGAAGCCATATGAAAAAAATAAAAAAAAAGGTGATGCATGACATTTTGAACTAATCTCATATAAAGTTGCTAAACTTCAATGTAATTTCTAGGAACACTTAACATGATATCATAATTAATAATAAACCTAGTCCAATGTTTAAGGGAATAAAAATAAAAAATAAAATCTAGAGGATATCATCATAAGCAATAGTTTCTTTTTCTTTGAAAGGCACATCTAACACAAAACAACTGTAACTACTACTACTATTTATTTTGATACAATAAACATAGTTCCTAACAAAATAAAATCTAGCAACCATACAATCTTCTCTAATAATAAACAAGATATTCCTCCTTGTATAGCATTATAACATAGTTCCATTAACACAAATCAAGTTGAAATTATGAAAAAAGAAAAAGATAATTAAGGTTTATAGTAATTTAAATCACCTGATGAGATTAGGATACCAGGTTCAACACACCAAAATTAGCAAGTCAAAGTGATACTACATGGCTCCGAGTATAAAGACACTAATAGCGATGATGATGTGACGATGATGAAAGTGTAATGAGAGAGGTAAAGCTACAAAGAAGATGAAAGGAGGATAAAATTTGGGGATTTTTTTTATTAGGGTTCTATAAAGAAGATGAAATGGGGATAAGGGAAATATCGGGTTTTAATTCATTTTAAAATAGAATTTTTCACCATGATTTTCATTGGCAAACAATAATGGAATATTTTCCATCAACAATTCCATTATTTTTCTCCAATTTTCTGGTAGTGCTATTTGAAAAGATGGATTACACCATCAAAATTGAGGATCATGATATCTTTATGTTATATGATTATAAAACTATTAAACTTTTATCTTATATTTCTTTAAATCATTATAGAAAGAAATATAACCACATCTTAATAGGATTAGTTCAAGTTAATGTTAAAATCTTGTCTAGAGAAAGACTTAATACTTAATACTACAATTCATATAGTTCTTAGGGATTATAGGTTCCTAGATTTCAATGATTCTTTATTAGGAACCACTAAATCTAGTCTTTGTAGTGGATAAATATATTTTAATTGTTATCCAAACTTTACTATGTCTTTGTTTGATATGAACATTTTAGATGTCTTAACCATACAAATCAAGACTCATAATTATAAAATTTAGAGTGGAACCTTACCTTTTTCATTAGTTTACAAGATCTGTTATAAAACCATGAATCAATATTCACTATCAAACATTTGAAATACGATTCAAAATGAGAAACTACTCTTTTACAAACTGGTATTTCTAGGTCCAATGCTTAGTTACATAAAATATAATGGGTTTTTTCTTTCAACAAACTAGGAATTAAAAAAGGCTAAAATGGCCAAACCCATGAAAAGACAATACTTAAACAATATTACTTAGCATGATGATGGTCAAGTAAATATTACTCTTGCTAGACATTCAACCAGCTCTAAAGCATAATCTAGTTGTGCCTATAACGAGGACAACATATTTAGAGTTTTCAAACTCTTATCTAGAAGTTAGTTTTATAGGGAAGAAACATCACAATCCAAAATATTAATCTTCAAGAAATAAATAATTCAACATGTATTCCTCAACTTTTTTATATCCAAACCACTACTCCTACAGCTTGAATCACCCACAACTTCTCTAGTTGCTTTCCCATAAACAAAACCTATAGATAAGAAACTGAACACGTTCCAAAAAGATTTTGTTCTCAGTAAAGAATTTTTAAGAAATGATTTTTATTCACAAAATAATTTTGAAAAAAAAGAAATGGTTTTTCAAAAGTTATATGAAATTAAAACTAAAATTTAAAAATAATATTATGAATTCATGAAAATCCATGAATTCCATAGATAACAATATTTAAGTCAAAAGATGAAGAAGCTATAAAAATGAAGATATTTAGAAAGAATTGTTTGTAGTTTCTTAACAAACTTCTCCCACAAAAATAATAGCTAAACGAATAATTTTAATGCCTTCTCATATATACCCGCTTAAATAACCAAAATAAATAAATACAATGAAGTCACACTCAAATAAACTCACATTTCTCTCTCTCTCTCTCTCTCTCTATATATATATATATATATATATATATATATATATATATATATAATCTTATCATAGATATTTTATATTTATAGTCTAGAATAATCTTATCATAGATATGATACATTTTTATTATATTGTAGTTCATGTATATTGATATTTTTTTATATATATAATAGAAAAGTAAATTATAATTGATTTATTTATCACTTGAACTGATCATTTTATACTTTTGATTTATATCCATTACTGAATGACACTTACACTAATTACATTCTAATTAGATATTAAGAAATATCATAGTCCTCATTATTATAAAAAAACATTAAGGATGCTTCGTGATTTTTTGAGAAGCAAGACACATTACACTGTGGATTGCTATAGTGTAATGATGTTTTTTCCATTCATAATGACAACTAAAGAAGTGAAAATTGAGGAGCAAAATAGTCATTTAACAGGGTTCAATTGACATTAAAATTGAATGGGAGAAATCAGTCTATATCTTTTTTTAGAATAGTAAAAAGACTTAATTACTCTTAAAAAGCAAAAAACAAAGAGGCTTACATAAAAGGGTTTTTTGTCTTTTTATTTTTTAAAAACAATAAACCGACTTAATTGCCCTTAAAAAAATATTAAGCTTTTGCTGCGATGCTTTGTTGTCTTTTTATTTTTTAACAACAAAATGACAGATTTACCTTTTTTTTAAAAAAAAAAAACTAAGGTTGTTATTTTAAGGGCATTTTCATCTTTTTCTTATGGTTTTTCTGTTATTATCAGTTTCAGTTATATGCACTTTGGTAACTTAACAAATAAGAATATTATTAAAACAAAAGTGGCTGACAAGTGCAACATATGCATTGGCGCGTGGATGATGCCCGTGCCTTTTAGGCGACTCGTGCAGCACTGTCTAGTGAGGAAACATTGCCTTCCACCGTGTCTTCAGAAGCTAATAAAGTGACGTTTGTGTTGATTTTCTAGGAGTTCAACGGTGGTGGATTTTTTTCTCCTCCCCATTTTCTCTCTCTTAACCTTTAAGATTCACTTCTGCCCTTCCAAAATTAAATTGTGTTCTCTAGTTTGTATTTATTTCAATTTTGTCTCTCAATAATTTGATTTCTATTTAAGTTGATTTTAATGCATTTTAAAGTTTTTTGTTTTGCAATTTCATCCCTAAACATTTTATTTCATTTAATGTTTTTATCCAATTTGGTCCTCATTCTTTTGATTACTTTTTTATCCTTTTTCTTTATTTGTTTTTTAATTTTTTCCCTCAACATTTTATTTTATTTAATTTATGTATCCAAATTGGTTCTTATTTTTTTATTGCTGGTTTTAAATCATTTTCTTGATTTATTTTGTTTTTTAATTTAGTCCTTGATTATTTGATTTTATTTATTTTTATACAAGACTTGATCCTCATAATTTTGATTACTATTTGTTTTTATACAAGACTTGATCCTCATAATTTTGATTACTATTTGTTTTGTTTTTTATTTTTTTATGATTAGGAAATATGTTTTATTATTTTTTTGTGTCTTCGTTCTATGGGGTAATCTCGGTCTTATAATCTACGTCACTGATTTTCAATGTTAGTCGAGTTTGAGCTTCGTAATTTGTTTTTTTTTTGTTTTTTGGTAGAGTTATCATGATCTCATATCCTAAATAACGGGCTAGTCGAGCTAACCTAGATTAACTCAATTTTTTTTCTCAACATTTGTTTTTATGAAATTGAGTTTTTTCATTTTCATCATTTGACATTAAATTGTTGGTCCTTGAGCTTTGTGATTTTTTTCACTTTTATTTTTGTCAGGTTATCTCGGGTGCAGGTTAATCAAGTTAACCTGGGTTGACTCAAGTTTTTTTCCAGCAATTTTTTTATTGATTCAACTTCGGCCTATTTTCATGTGTTTTTTTAAATTATTTTTCTTTTATCTCGGTCTCATATCATGTGTTGCGTGTTAATAAAGTTAACTCAGGCTGACACAAGTTCTTTTCTTTGATAAATTTTTTAAATTCATCTTTTTTTCAATTTCATTGTTTGACAAAAGGTTATTAGGCCTTAAGCTATGAGATATTTTTTGCTTTTCTTTTTGCGGAGTTATCTAGATCTCATATCTTGGATCATGTGTTAGTTAAGTTATCTCAGGTTAACTTGAGTTATCATCGCCTAAACATCTTTTTTTTTTCTTATGTTAGGATAAGATTGACCCGGCTTGTGGCGTAACCCGGATCACCTATCTAGTTAACTCATATTTGAAGGAAAATTTTGAAAAGCATAAAATTAATAAATAAGCAAAACAAAATAATTGGATTCATTAAAAAAACCTATTAAAAAAGTTAAAACATTATTAATAGTAAAAGAGCTATGCTTTATGTGAGGTTGAGGGTCGAATAGATATGTGAACGATATAAAAAGGAGTTTTTAAGTTAAAAGTTAGAATAAATTTTTAAATTGTGTTTATACTTTAAAAAAATCTTTAAAATACAAGAATTTATAAAATCTATACTGATAATGTAATTATGATAAACTTTAATGGAACTTTGAAAAAAATCTTTATTTACATTTCTATGGTTAATGTATGTTTATGACAGATAAGTGGTTTTATTCGAATTGAAAATTAAACTTCATAATTTATTTTAGTTTATTTTCTATGAGGTTAATCATGACATTGAGTTAATGTTTGATTTTGCAAAAATAAAATCGATTAAAAATTGAATTTCTTGATTTGTTTGACTTACTTTCTATAAGATTGTTGTGACTGGAAAAAAAATAATTTAATATTGTATTGGTATTTAATTTTATAAAAAAAATTTTAATTTTTTTAATTGCAGGTGGTCTGTCTATTTAGATTCTTTGAGTTTTTATTTTTATTTTTTAATATTATATTAATTAAGAATTTGATTTTATAATTCCTTTTATTGCTTTTAATTATCGTTTTCATTTCTCCATTTACCGTAACATTAATTAGGAATTCCATTTTATAATTTAACTTTATAATTTATAGTAAAGTACATGAGTTTTTTTATATTTACTCTCACGTTCAATTATTTAGTTTTATAGCGCTATCATACACGGTGTTGATTTCTTAAGCGTAGTGCATAATTGGGTCCTAAAATCACCTAGAAGTTGCCAAGGGTGACTGCGGACACCACAATATTTTTCTGAAGTCTTCTATACTTGAAAAGAAAAAGGGAGAAGAAAAGGGGGGAAAGAAAAAAAGCTCCATGGAAATGGTAGCTTCCTGGTAAAGGGTAAATCCCCACCCCCTCAAAAACAATAGCAAAATTAGTTGACGGATCATGGATGGTTATTAAAATCTCATTGACCTCTTTTATTGAAGCCCTACAAGAAAAAAATAAAATAAAACACGGAAACCTAGTCAAATGCAATGCAAATGAGTGCAGATGCATCAAGGAGCCACATAGAGAATCTTCCTTTGTTGTATGGGACCCGTCTTTATCTGATCCAATGAGACTTCGCAAAAGTTTTGTCTTTTATGGTCAATTTGTCCACTTGCCAGCCACCACTCATCATGATTGACCCAGCCGACGGTTCCGATTGAAGGGTTTCCATCAATCAAATCAGAAGTGACAAACTAACGGTCCTGATTAGAGGGATTGATTTAGTTATGGTGACACTGTGTCCTCATTGCTAACTGAGACTTTTGCTGATATATTGATGCTGTTGGAGCACAGTTTTTCTTTTCCATTCTCTTTCTCAAAATAAATGGCGCAGCCAAGTTGAAGCAAAGTGTGTCTTGAATCTGGTGAGACTCGAGTTCTGCTGCTTCTCTTTGTTTTTGTTTTATTGAAAGCTTGCTGCTTTTTATCGCTTCTTACAATTATATGTCTTGTGTTCGTTTGTTTTGGTCGCAAGTTATAAGCTTTTTTGATTTACGGTCTTGAATAAATGATTGGATGTTTTGATTTGTGCTTGCTTTAATGGTTTGCTTAAGAGTTTTGGAATGGTATTTGGGGAATTGGGTAATTTATTGGATTGAAAAAAGATGGGATTTTTAGGATGGATTAGGCTTTGTGTTGGTATAGATTCTTGTTTAGAGCTTCTTCTATTTTTTTTTTTTATAAAAGAAGAAGAGATCGAGGATGTTTCTTCAGTAAAGTTTGGATTTTTTTTAATTTGTATCTGAGCTTAATAGAATTGATTATGGGTTAAATGAGAGAGAATTTGGATCTTGAGTTAGAGTGAGGGGTTTGACTTTAGATGCAAAAAGTTGGGTTTTATTTCTGTCTTTGCATTGAAGGATGCTGATCTCATCAGTAAATGTGTGGAGGAAATTTTTTTGTTGATTTTCTATCATGATATGGGAAATCGATAGTGTATTTCAGGAACTACTGGTAATCAGGGGGAAAATGGTAATGAAAGGTTAATTGATTGAGATTTTGGTCTTGTAGTTTTTGTTTAGAAATCATTTTTCCAAGTTCAGAAATTTATTTTATTGCGCACTAAAGCTTTAGGATTTTGATGAAGATTTTCTAATTCCTCGCATAAATTCCAGCTTTTTGTTAGCATTGATCCACACATACTAAGAGAGAGTACATAATGGAACCTAAAGATAGGCCATCTCTAGATGCATGGGCAAATCCTTCATCCTCCAGTAATGGATTACCGAGAAAGATGGCCTTGGAAAATCCATCCTTTACCAATTTCAATTTACAGCAACAGGAGCAGAAATGGGATGACACCTCCATTTTAGATTATGGTATTAGAATTGAGCCACCTTTCCGAGAATTCAACCAAGCATCAGAATCTGAATATCTGCTTTCTTCCAACTGCAACAACCAACCCAAAGTCCTGGATCAAGAAGATGGACAAAATAATGAGGCACTTCAAACAAGCAAATTACAAGACTGGGATCCTAGATCCATGCTCAATAATCTTTCTTTTCTAGAGCAAAAGATCCATCATCTCCAAGATTTGGTGCATTTAATTGTTGGCCGCAAAGGCCAGGCTCTAGGGGGACAGGATCAACTTGTAACTCAGCAACAACAGCTCATTACTGCTGATCTTACTTCAATAATTGTTCAGCTGATCTCCACTGCTGGTAGTCTTCTCCCATCTGTGAAACATACATTTTCTACAGGCACTCCTAATGGACAGTTAGGACAGCTTGGGGGGATTCTTTTTCCTCCTTTAGCTGGCATGAACTGTGTTCCACAGCCGCAACATGGTAGTGGAAGTAAAGTTTCTGATCAGTGCAACCAGATGGATGTTACAGGAAATTGTGGGACTGAACCGAACCACTCCATTGAAGAGCATGAAATGAAAGAGGAAGAAGATGCTGATGAAGGAGAGAACCTTCCGCCTGGTTCCTATGATATATTACAACTAGAAAAGGAAGAAATACTTGCGCCACACACCCACTTTTGCACAATATGTGGGAAGGGGTTTAAGCGGGATGCAAATTTGAGGATGCATATGAGAGGCCATGGTGATGAGTACAAAACCCCTGCTGCACTTGCAAAACCCAACAAAGAACCCAGCTCAGAACCAGTGATTATTAAGAGGTATTCCTGCCCTTTTGCTGGTTGCAAGCGAAACAAGGATCACAAGAAGTTTCAGCCTTTGAAGACTATTTTATGTGTCAAAAACCATTACAAGAGAACCCATTGTGACAAAAGCTACATTTGCAGCCGATGCAACACCAAGAAGTTCTCAGTTATGGCAGATCTCAAAACTCATGAGAAGCATTGTGGGAAGGATAAATGGCTTTGTTCCTGTGGCACAACATTCTCGAGGAAAGACAAGCTTTTTGGACACATTGCTCTGTTCCAGGGCCATACTCCTGCTATCCCTCTTGAGGAAACTAAAGGACCTTATGTGTCATGTGATAAAGTGGATGGGAATGAAGCATCAAATAAGGTTGGAAACACAAATTTCAGCCTTGGCTCCAATGCTGGTAGCGGAAGTGGGGCTCAAAATGTTATCGAAGTGAAGGAGGATGCTGATGATCCTGCTAGTTATTTCTCACCATTGAGCTTTGATACGTGTAATTTTGGTGGATTCCATGAGTTCCCTCGACCCCCGTTTGATGATTCAGAAAGTTCATTCTCCTTTCTTGAAGCCCCATGATACTCGTTGTCATATATGTAAGGTGCATGTAATTTCATGAGTTCAAATAAATGTTTGTTCTTTAGCCATTTCCTTGGAGGTAAGTTTTAATATTCCACTTTATCAAAGGTTCATTCCACTTGAACCCCATGATATTTCAACATCAAGCTTAGTTTAACAATATAGAAATTTGTTATAGTTTTTGATATTATAAGATACACTAGTGGTGAATATGGAATATGGGGGCCGTTCGCTGTTGGTGTCTTCACTGTCTAGTAAACAGCATTTTGAGAGGCCCAGAAATTTTCAAATCTGGGTTTTGAAGCTGAAAGCGAGAAACTATTTTGGTGTGTTTAATAGGTAGAACTGGAAGGGGTAATTTCTTTGCAGCAGTGGTTGCTTCCAGGCTTGTCCTACTTCGACAACTTCATTGCATACAAACAGACGATGCTACCCACCCACCCCACCCCACCCCAACCCACCTTATCCTTTTTCTTGTTTCTTCTTCCAGGCTCATCACTTCAAATAATTCCTTAACAAAGTAGCTTTTGATGTAAAGATTGCCAGCCAACTAGCACTCTCACATCACAACTTGTGACATTGTTCAGGAATCTGGGAATAAAGCCAATACATAATAAATTATGTATTGAATAAAACCAAAATATAATGAATCATGCATTAAGAAGCCAGCAATTGCGGTTAAAGTTGACACAAATCATTAAAAAAACTTTATGAAATAATGAGAGAGCAACTGAGTGGCATGTTGCTGAGATGCCATTTTCCTCCTGGAATATCCTCTCCATGATGGCTACATGTTAGATGACCCCAAATCCAAACACGTGTTTTATGGGAAAAATATAAAAATGTGATGTTGAAATCCCACTAAATTACGATCAAACTCAAATCTCTTCACACAGCAAATAAATCTGCTTCATCTCAAGGGATTTCATTTAGTGGGAAAGATGATGTTGAAATCCCAGTCACCACTTTTCATCATACTAAATAGAAAAACTTATCGTTCAAAAGAACTGCTATTTGATGTTCTCCAAGACCAAAAAAGTGGCCAGCAGACAACTCAACTTTACCATTGAATTGCTAAAAGAACTAAAACAAGTATCTGTTTCTGAACAAACTACATTGTTCTGACTGACTGATCTGCCCATACTGAGAATTATGAAGCAGAATGAGCTTCAAGCCCTTTGCACCTTCTCCTTTAGATGATTTCTTTGAAGGGCTTTGGTAATACCTTTCCTTCAAAACTAAATCGTCCGAGACAGACCAAGTCTGTCCTCTAGGAGAGCTGTCAGCCCACAAGAACCTCTCAGAGAAGGGGTTCACCAGACTGTCACGACATTCCTTGGCTGTCTCACAAATCAACCCCTGAAACAAACACAAATACATTTTCATTTTCTAGTGTAAGAATACGAAGACAGGGAGAGAGTTGATAGCAACGTACCTCTGACATGGCTTTAATCTTCAGGGTAACGTCATTAGTTAGAAGGATGAGCTGTCCATCTCTATTCATTTTCCTATAGGAAAGAGCATATTCAAGGATATGGTCTTCCGCTGTTGGTGAAACAATTTCTAGAAAACTTCCATGAGCTGGAAACGGAACTGAGCTTCCTGTCCCACACGGAAACCCTTCACTTCCCTGACTGAATCGTGACTGGGGAGAAGCAGGTGGGGTTGGTGCTATGTGCCTTCCCTCCTCCATTGAGCTCTGGACATGAATCCACCATGGTGTTCTCACCATACACTCTTCTATCCATTCCAACACCAATGATGCCTCCGTTTTCTTTCTAAACAAGCTACTACGACGCTTCAAACAATCTAGTTCCCTTATCACTGATGTTATAAAACAGACACCGATATTTGTCAGAAAAGAAAACATATAGCTCTAAAATTTACAACAGCAAGAGAGATGATATTGAAAATTGTTCAAAATTTATTTACCCATTTTTGGAATGACCAAATGAGTCCCCTTGAGACCTTGTAAAAGCTGTAATGACTTCCTTGACTCCTTGTCCACAAGAGAAGCTGTATCTGCCACCATAGTCCATCTTCTCTTTCCATCTCCAGTGAAGTTACTCTGCAAATGAACTCCATTTATTAACCTAGTTTACAGGAGCGAAATGTTAAACTTAAAACAGAAGAGAGGTTGGTCACCTTCCGCATAATTTGAGAACAATTAACAGAAATACTGCTTCTTGTAGCATCATTAGGGACTGAAGCTTCAGAATTGCTATTTCCTGAGAAATTCACAAGTAAAGATTGTAGTGGAACTCTTTCTGCCTTACACTCCTCTAGTACCATCTCTTGCTTGAATTTCACTTGATTCCTTGAAGCTGGTATAGCTAATTTTGTTTGTTGGAGAACTTTTGGTGTCTGGTTTTCTTTGTCTGGAGAGGCGATCATCTCTTCTTCTGGTTGCTTATAGGGACTAAAAGCAATTTTTGAAGAGGTTGATCTGCGTGAGTTGGAAAGTTGCGTTTCTTCTCGTTTACCCTTCTTTTTCAAGGACTTCAGCAGAAGAGTATTAGGTGAGTAATTCTCCTTGCCTGGGGTAAGGACTTCTTCTGCTGCTTCTGAACCAGGGAAAATAGTCTTTGAGATTGATCTATTCTCAATATTCTCCTGATTCTCCCATTCAACATCATCTCCTCTATTCTTTTCTCTACTCCTACTTGTTTGAAGCTGAAGAACAGCTTTGGGTTTCCCTCTTCTTGACCAGATGTTACGAGAGCTCTGTTTTTTCTCTGATCTGACGTGAGAGCTCTGTAAGTTCTCCTGGTTTTCAATTGAAGCAAGTACGGATTCTGGGGTCTGGCATTTTTTGCTATCTATGATCTCAGAGAGGAGTCCTACTGGAAAAGATGAGCTCACAGATTCCGCTGCAAGGAGCGCAGAGCAGATGCTGGTGTATACACTCTGCCCATGGTCATCCCTTGAAAGATTCTGGTTTTCCACTTCAAGCATATCATCAGCAGCATGGTCATCAGAACATGAGGAGTTCAGGTTTTCCAGCAGATTTGTAGTGAAATTCTCTTGGGTTCCTTCTTCATATGTTGGATCTAAAGCAACAGCATGGTCATCAGAACATGATGAAGTGTTCAGGTTCTCCAGCAGATTTGCAGTGAAATGCTCTCGGGTTCCTTCTTCATATGTTGGGTCTAAAGCAACAGCATGGTCACCAGAACATGCAGAATTCAGGTTCTCCAGCAGATTTGCAGTGAATTTCTCCTGGTTTCCTTCTTCATATGTTGATTTTAAAGAAACAGCTTGGTCATCAGAACATGCAGAGTTCAGGTTCACCAGCAGATTTGCTGTGAAATTCCCTTGGTTTCCTTCTTTATATGTTGGTTCTAAAGCAACAAGATGCTCTAGAGTCTGGTTTTCTTTTCTGACTTTTTTACTGTCATTCTCTGAAAGATCTTTTACAGGCAAAGACAAGTTCACCATTTCTATCCCATGAGAGAAGATATTAATTGGTTCATGGCCTTTCCTCAATAAGCTTCCATTTTCTGTTGCTCCTAGCATCTCAGAGGCTGACTGAGATTCCACTTCTGCAGTGGACAAGGAAGAAAACACAGCATTGGATTCCCTGATCATTGAACTCCCTTTGGTTTCTGTCTCCGGCAGTTCTTGTCGAACAGAAAAATATTCAGGGCTCTGGTTATGTCCATCATATTGCCGACACTTGGTTTCCGAAATAACTCCCTGGACAGTTGTGGGGCTTAATATATCCTTCACATTATGATCATTTCTGAATGAGATTTCTATATCTTCATTTGCATCATAAAACAAAGAATCCATGCTTTCATCAGGCACTAAAGCAGCTGACAAGATCTCTTTCTTTGCAATTGACTCACAAATCTCCTCACAATACAAGGAGCCTACATCCTGTAATATTAAATCCAAAGACTTTGTTTCTCTATTTTCAACTGATGTAGAATCCATGGCCTGCACAAAAGACACAACCAAGAAATACATAAATATTAATCAATTGCATTTTCTGCTGTACCACTTATCCACAATTTGGTCCGCTTCAGCCACAATTTCTCACCTGATATCTTTCATCATCTTTTCCTGCCACTTCCAGTGAGCCTTTCTCTTCAACAGATTCTCTTTCAGTTGCCACTAAGTTCTCATCCTATACGATCCCAACACAAAGAAGGTAAAAAAGAAAGACATAAATAAGTAATATTTCAAGAAAAACCATCAGTCAATGATTAAACTGCCTCAACAATCACTCTGGATTCTCATCAAACAAATTGTAAGAACAAAATTTGAGAATAACTTACAAACATCAGGTGGACATTCTAGATATATACAAACTAAGGCATGATTCTCTCACCTGAGACATTTTCGCCTCATTTTCTTCTTCAAGCACTGGGTTTTCCTCTCGCTTCTCTTCAATCATTGCCATATCTAATGGTGATATAAATGGGGTTTCCATATCATATGCACGGCTCAAAGGAACCCAGTGCAGCCTGTAGTACCTAGTTGAGCCACCAACCCTTATTGTATCACCTTCATTGAGCTCTACACGAAACCCCGGCTCAATCTTCTTCCCTGAAACCCAAGTCCCATGGACTATACAAGAAACAGGAACCCCATCAAAAACAAATTAAAACCCAATTTGAAGGTGCACAAAATTAATGAGAAAAACATATATAAAAAGAATCAAATAAATCAAATAACAACTCAATTGTCACATACTAAACAGTAATTCAAGAAAGAAAAAAGAAACTATAAAAACCAAATCCAGTGACAACCCAAATAGAGCTAAATATAAACCAAGAGCAGATATCCTATTAAGGCGTAGTAATACAAGAAAACATCAACCAAGAATCCATCAAAAACCTGATTCAGTGATAATCTAAGAGCAAGAGAATTGACTAAAAAAATAAGAAAAGCAATAAAGCAACCCATCAAGAAGAAGAAACCCGTAAAAAGCAAATTCAGTGACATCCACCCTAAAAGTACATAATAACGCAAGAAAACATCAAGAATCAAGAACCCAGTTCAATGATCACACAAAAATGTCATAGGACAGAAACAAATTTAGCCTAACAACATATAATAACGCAATTTTCAAAGAATTAAAAAAAAGTCAAGAAAGGAACGAATGACATCAATAGATCATAAAAAACAAGGAAAGCCCACTAAAATCTACAATGAAACTAATATAAAGGAAGAAAACTGAAATTACCAGAAGATAAATCTGTGACAAAGAGCTTCTGTGAAGAGGGTCTTGAATTGATTTGAAGGTGGAATCTGCTAATGCTAGGGTGATTTAAAACAATACTGCAATCTGGGTGTCTACCAAAACTCAAGATTTCTTCAGTTTCTTGAACTGGGTTCTCTTCATTTTCAATGGACGGCTCTGAAGATGTTGGTGAAGGTAATGGTGACTTGTCGATTACAAAAATGTTCTTGAGAATTGCACCGTTCCTTAGTACTGTAAAAACTGGGATCTTTCTCTCTTCTTCTTCTTCTTCTTCTTCAGGTTTTTTCTCTTCGTTGCTTGCCATTTTTCCTGGGGTTTAAGAAAAATCCCTCTTTCCTGGGTTTCTCGAGAGAGAAAGCAGAATCTTGGTTTTAAAGAAAGAGACAGAGAGGGGTTTTATATGGTTATCTTGTGGTGATGGAGAGAGGAACTTCGATTTTGAATTTTTATTTTGAAAATGGTGAACGTTAGGGTTTTTGGTGTTACTGCAACGGCTATTTATCTCCTTGCCATGCTGGACCGATAAAGATTAGTCATTGCTGGTGTCATGGATGATTGTTGTTTAAACCGATCGTGGGCGTACATATGGCAAGGTGAGGTCAACGATGTCTTTTCAAAGAGGGAAGAGAAAGACAGTACTTGCTACGTGTCATGTTCTGAGAGGCTAGACGTTATGGTATTGTGGAGGTTGTACACAGTTAATCCAAGTATTCCTACTTTTATGGGTACATTGCCTATCCGTAAGAAAAACATAATCGAGGGTTCCAAATCCAAATGCATGTATTGAAAATGCATGTTTATTATCATCCAAAAATATGGGTGCGGGTTTTGTTTTTTCTGTGATTTCAGGTTCGAGTCATGTGGTTACTTATATGATGGTCACTGGAGAATTACATGGTCGTTAACTTTAGGGCTCGTGGGATTAGTCGAGATGCGCGCGAGCTGGCCCAGACACCCACGTTAAACTAATATATATATATATATATATATATACAAAATTTTAATAACCCGGCAAGATTGGTCCTATGATTAAGCTTTTCTTGTAAGGATTCAATTCTCCTATTAGATAAAATAAAATAAATTTATTTCACTCAATCTTATTTATAAAACTCAAACTAACTTGGAGGATCATCCTAAAACTCGAACTAACCCTAAATCAGTATAATTTAAAAAATAAAACACAATAAAAAGTTATTTAATTTGACCAAATGAATTCACGACCTGGTTGACCAAGATAAAACTTAGC
>Ga0307515_10006905_pt1 | contig 22558 bp, 19 predicted proteins | sample 17_EM_MG_FD_194513 | JGI IMG/M metagenome (GOLD analysis project Ga0307515, IMG submission 194513) | Populus trichocarpa ectomycorrhiza microbial communities from riparian zone in the Pacific Northwest, United States - 17_EM | ecosystem: Host-associated > Plants > Roots > Unclassified | place...
TACAAGTTAACCAATGAATAGAGTCTCAGCTGCCGTCGCGCCTCCCTCCAAATCGACCGCCTCCAAGTACTCCTCCAATCTCGCTCGATCATAGCCTGCTACAAGTGCATCTCCAAACTCGCTCGATCACGGCCTCCCAGTGCATCTCCAAACTCGCTCGATGACGGCCTCCAAGTGCATCTCTCAGTTCACTCAATCTCGGTCTCCAATTGCATCTCCAAACTCGCTCGATCACGGCCTCCCAGTGCATCTCCAAACTCGATCGATCACGGCCTCCAAGTGCATTGCTCAGTTTACTCGATCTCGGCCTCCAAGTGCATCTCCAAACTAGCTCGATCGCGGCCTCCAAGTATATCGTTAAGAAGCGACGGTGGGTGTACGGAGATCCAGGGGTAATGGAGGTGGAATGAGCGACGTGGAGTATATATTCGGGAGACCCCGGGGTAGATAGATAGACAGCATCTCATTTTCATCTCATCTTGTCATACAACGAAAATACACACTCTATCTTTCCTAACTTTTGGTCTCACACGCTCTTTCCGAGATTTCGTGGATCCACACAATTGCGCGAATCCTCACGGCCGGGTAGTATCATATCTTCTCACCTTCTTCATACGCTCCTCGAGCTTAAAGTAGAAGCAACGTGAGGAGAGATTTTCGCAGCGTCACATTGCATTGCAATCCTGATGCAAGCGTGTACCCAATGAACGCATTCCGACGTATGGTCACAGTTGGCTACAACGCCAGAGTGTTTGTTTAAATTAGGAGACCGACAGAGCGAGAAGAAACGGCGAAACTGCGTTCAGAGGGCAATATGCAACGTGACGCGTGGCATTGACGCCGGGCGTGGAGTAATCCGCCACCGGGGTGTCTCTGCCGGCTCTGACGGAGCGTGTCCACTCTGACGGAGCCATTCCGCCCGGACGGAAATGTCTTTTGCTGATGTCCCTAGTTGAGCGGAACTACTTGGGCACTCCGCGGCTAGTGAGAACAGTGTCGACCTTAGCATGCCATGTCTGATTGACTGACTTTGGGCAAAGGCAATAAGTCTTCATACGCCTTTGAGGGGTTAATCACGATGTGATACGTGAGTTAAATGTCAACAGAGCAATAGTGGGTCGTCATGTCAGTCTCAGAACACAGAGAACCCGAATAGCCGTAATGGTGAGGTTGTGTCTTGATGTATTAAGCAGTCTGTTTAGAGCCTTCCAAATAACCACGTCAGGTGAGGAAAGGTTTTGGCTATCCGATAATATGAGTTGCATGATATCTAAGTTGAAGTTACTGTTTGATTAGATCTCATTGCGGATGATGGCCCGAGAGGGAGCACAGTGCTTTGAAACCAATGACTCAAGAACACGATAACCTGTAGGAAGCGTGGTCGTTATCACGAGAGATTCAAGCTCATTGATGAGTACTCCACGATTTGACAGATGAGAGTTACTCTTCAAAACCAATCATGCAATGCAAGAAGCTATGAAGAGGCAGCGATGCTCCGGCATTGGAAGGGGAGCCCCAGAAGCACGAACAATACCTACCTGCGAAGAAGAAGCTGCAATACTATTAAGTTTTCAGTTCGTATTATCACTATTATCATTATTATGATCATTGGGTACATTAGTATCATCTATTAGGATTAGACACAGTTCCCCTGCCACATGGTTGAGCACATGTTCAATAACGAATACGATATTATACTGTGTGCTCTGTCATTATTTTTGGATCACTTTGAGGAAGAAGACCAGGTATTTGCAGCACAGTGTATTTGGTGGATAGCAGGTATAATGCAGTTTACGGAGATATTAACCTATTATCGACACTCTAAAGTATTCCCGTCAGAATATGTTGCAAACCTTTTGATCACCTCATTGCTACACAAGTAGCAAGACGATCAGTTAAATCTATGTTCGGTGATTCCGTTTTTAAATCATAATAGTATGGATCCAATTTTATCGACCCACAATGATACTTTGGTTAACAAGATAAGCTCCCTACAGACGAAGTCAAATCTAAGGAGTTCGATTACTAATCCAAGTAATCTGAATACCACTCGTTCAGGTCTTGTATTTAAGAATCGTCAAGCATCCGCAATTTCCCAAAGTAAGGACAAAAAGTTCAAGCAGAAGGAAAATTGCGAGTTGGAGAAGAAACCTGATTATTCTAATTCAGAATTGAATCGTAGTTTCAGGAAGAAGAATCACCAGCAACAAGCTGTTATCCGCGATCTTTTTGAAAAAGGTGAACTAAAATATCAAGGGGGATTACGCTTAAGACGTAATATTGCCGATAATATCTGAACACCAGATATATCAAGGAAATAACACTGACAGGAATTTGAGAAGACATGTGTCAATTTAGATTGAACTATCGGCAGGCAAAATATTAACGTTATATTAATTAATCATCAAGTTTCATTAGATGAACACACTTTCGATATTAAATTAATCACCGAGACTAATCATAGGAATATACTCTACGATATAAATCAATGACTGAGATTAATTATATGATCATAATTCCGATATTAATTATTCACCGATATTAATCATACTACTTGCTCTACATCAGAGTTACAATTACTAAAGCAAACGTACTGTCAATATTGTATCACACCTCAATACGATTTAATTGCTATCTATCCAATAGCCTCTGAGACAACTCTACATATTTGTCCGTTGTGTGTTTACGATCTCTACCGGTTACCCATACATTTCGTTTGGAGATACGCATCAAGAAATACCATATGAACTATGGCAGAGTGTGACCAAGTACGTACTTTAGTATTGTTGGATACTTTTATGTCTGGTAACTTAGGCCATACCAACCCCATAACAATGCAAGACCAAAAATCATTGACACACCATTGACTCTCATTTTCAGGATGGGGCAGGGAGTGTGTCTCTCTTGTTTTTGATTATAAAGGTGGCCAATACATCAGGAAAGGACAATGATGTAACCAAGTCAATATTTTGCGATTAGCTGTAGGATATCTGAATGTGAACATCAATAGAAAAACCAAAAAATTGGAACCGGGATGGAAACGACAGGTCTAGCGAAGCCCGGCAAAACCCGTGTCTTGACAGGTTTGGGTCTGGGTTAGGCCCGCCAAGCAGCAGCAGGTGGGGTTTTTGAATCGGTCTAGAACCGAACCGAAACATTTCAGTGGTCCGAACCCAGACCGCTGGCTGGTTACCCGGACCCGTTGCTAACACTAGGTGAGTCAACTGGCAAGAATTTGATATTAAGAACTAATAAGTTCCGATTCAATTAGGTTGCTATATCCTACCAGCCATACATCAATTACGAGGAATTCTCTCATATGGAGTACGAGTATCATTGGTAAACTTCGCCCATATTTGGGATGACGCCCCCCACCGTTCTTGGAAGACCTAAACTTGCTACGATGTATAGCCCGGATTCTGGGGCTTGTCAATGCTTCGAGCCTTCAGGGTGGCCGAACAGTGCCTCGTCCAAAGTAGATGTGTAGAAGATGGTACGCGATCATTTCGATCGTCACCAGTGGAAGTACAGATTCAAGTATTTGGAAAACCTTTACACGGGCAGTGGGACCACATTGGTCGGAGGATGCAAGACACTTACCTTATCAGACTGCCCATCCAAACTTGCAGCCAACACTCAGCCTATCAGCCGTGTTCGCAACTTCGAATTCGCCCGATGGTTGCAACGGCTTGTATGGTAAGGCACCCATGTCCCATCAGATATGGCTCCCAGGTCGCCCGGTAGGGTAAACCAGGAACTCGGATAAAGCAATTGAGCTCTAGCCTCTAGGATTGTCCATATTTTCATCTACCCTTGATTGCAGTTCCCTCCATAATATCAGGGATATGGCGTTTGTGTCCAATGTTTTGTGAATCCATCACAAATCAAGCTCAAGCATATCGGGAGTAATAGTAGTTGAATATCTAAAAAGGAAACGATAGAGCTTAGGTTCGTAACACCAAGATACCCAGAATTGTGTCTGTTGAGTCATCGATCTTCAAATCGGTTATGACGGGTTAGCTAATGCCCGGTCAACCGTATAATGGAGGGGGTGTACTTATCCACGCCGCAGTGATAACGTGATGTGAAAGACAGATGGTCTCACATGAGATGAACGCGTTGAAAACATCAACCCTCGGTTTCAGTAACAGGGGGCGCAGCACAAAACCATACAAACCTGGGAGTAATTCGAAGCCTCACACAGCTGCCGCTATCCTGCCTACTAAACTCTTCGTGTATTTTGGGTACTGGTTGTTCTGTGAAATCCTGTTAATGCCTTGGATTACGGGAGTAGTCTAGCCGCGCGCTTGACTGGTGATCGACGCAAGCATCGCTGGGTGAAACGCGCTAACTATGTGCAACTGCCGCGGGCTCGGCTGTGGCAATGCATGAGTTGTGCAGCGTTCGGGAATTGCGAGGATTGTCAAGCCATCACGACCAAGTAGAGTCATAGACTAAAAAGCTTCGCTTAACTGCCCTCCTGTGGCTAAGCGGAAAGCTATCCTGGTTTTAGTATGATAGATGACTGGACAGGCTAATAAGGCTTGTTTTCGAGCAAACTTCTTCCTCACCGTGAGGCAAAATTCTTACTAGTAGAGTACGCGGGATGGCCAAGTAACCACCGCTGCAATTTTTCTAAGTAGGCTACAGATTTCATAAGTTCTAACTAAATGCACTCTGACCCATTCAACGGTTCCTTCAGCTGCATGTTCATTACTTGGTTTCTTACAGTCTTAGAACTACAGTCAGCACAGTGGTGGCGTGTGAAATACCAGCCATATAATGACGGAAGTTGCGGCATTGATCATTCGCCGCATTACTATAAGGGAAGATGCTAATTATGAACTATTAACTGCGACCTTCGATACTGAGAGTCGACATGCGCGGTTATGGCGGAAATGCCACTCAGAGAGTGAAATGCCAATACGGCACAAGTTTTCGCAGTCATATACTAGTACTAAATTTGGGCGCAGAGAAAATTTACTATCTTGAGCTTTGGTGCGAACATCTGTAACGCTGTAACATGTACAACGCCGTTCTGTCTGAATCCGCCGATTTCGGTCAATGCAAAACGTCGGAACATTTGACAACGGCCTCAAAACCAACCCAAATTGTCCTGTAAAATCCCTAAAGGGTATTATTCTACGTTAGTATATCATCTAATATATGACTTAAAGTGACTCTGTCACCGGGCACGTCGTACCGCATTGATTATTGATCCGCAGCACTGGTCAATGCTATCATCATCACGGCACGAGATGCTCCCACTGACAATCCCAACCCTACTATCGGTGCCTCCTCCTCTCCCATGCCGGGGCCGCAGATGCTGCACACCACCTTCAAAGAACAAGGCGTCCAAGTAGATTCCTCCGTTCCTTATAGCCTCTGTGCCAGGGCTGACCGGGCTGTCGTACTGTCGCACTGTGGGGACTAAACATTACCGGAGAGAACTTATAAACACTCTCTTGCATCGTGATTTTAAGGACTCAACCCACTAGCACATTTCAACACCTCATCTCCCAAACAGCAGGAATGTTTACACTCTTTATCATTTCGACTCTCCTCCAGATTTTGCTTTTGGATCCGGCCCTGGCAACTAACTATGGCACAACTACTTCCTGGAAAAGTACTCTGGTAGTTCACTCCAGGTCTGTTTCTTCGAGCACCAAGATTTGGAGCGTTCCAGTCGTTTCCACTAGGTCTCCTTCCTCGCGCTCTGTCAGGAGAATCCCGGTCTCGTATTCAGTTTCTAATTCTACATGGAACAATTCAACCACAGTATGGCTTCTGCCCGTGGACTGTTGGCAATGGCTGATTGGCGAATAGATCTCAAGCACAATGGATGATCTTGTCCCAACCGGTCTTCCCTCAGGTTGGGATAATATTATCCAAACAAACTCAGGATTGGGTGATGTTGTTTCAACGGGCTCTTCCTCGGCATTGTATGATTTGATCCCTTCCGATACCGATTCCGGGAGCCTCGTAACACCAACAATGACTCTCTCGGTATCCGTGTCTTCAACCATGGTCGCCAATTCAAGCACCACTTATATCTCTCGCACAACAAAGAAACACAAAACGCATCACAAGTACCATGGACCCAAATGTCCCCATGGTTGTGCTAGACCAACCAAATCACACCACAAAAGCAAGCCCAACTGCGCGTCTATGGGCACAGGAATTTGGATACGCCCCACAGGTAGGCCTCACCACAAATCTCACCACAAACCTTACACGACATTCTCCACTACCTTTCCATCGAGCAACTCCGAAACTTCTTCTGAAGAATACCCCACCGCCATGGCATCATCTTCAACTAATAAACCAAACAAATCCAAATATTACCAGTCAACTGTCACCCCCAACCCCATTTCCCTCAGCAACATGCCGTCCGAGGAATACCTTACCACCACCGCGTTGTCTCGTCAGTATACTGTTTCTCCTCGTGGAGCTACTCTAGTCACAAGGCGATGGGATCCCCGCGCCCGTATGATGAAGAGATATCGAGTCAGTTCCAGTTCTCAGGCCAAGACTTCTTGTTCAACCACCTCCACGTCGTACTCCCGGAAGCCCAAGCATACTCACAAATACAAAACTCATAACTCAACACTACCCTCCTCCACTCAATCCTCCAAGCTTCCCCATCCGACCACCAAATCTCCCAAAGGCATTAGCTGCCGCAAGACTCCCGGCCAAACCCATCAAGCCTACGAGCCGGAGCTCAAAGCCGCCCTCCTCAGCTTCTGCCAGAACATGACCAACCCACTTCCCGTCATAACACTCTACAAGCCACTCCAGCTACTCGTCCCCAACATCACCGTTACCGGCACCGACATCCTCGGCACCGACTCCGGTAGCTGCGCACTCGGTATGCCTCCCCCCCTCTTCCCCCCTCTAACACGTGCTAAAATTATTGTGCAGTAACTTTCGGCACGTCCCGCCAAGCATCACCATCACATCGCACCTCTGCCGCAACAGGTTGGAAGTTTACCCAGAGCGAGTGTCTAAGCTTCACCTCGGCGATTCTGGAGTGCGGGAAGGAGAAGGGCGGGAAGCTAGGGTTTGTTGGGGCAAAGTATGAAGCGAATGGACTGTGGGTGGAAGTTGAGCCGGCGTTACCGGTGAGGTGTCTTCAGCGCCAGCAGGAGATGAAGAGGCAGAAGTGGAAGAGGCAGAAGGGAGGACCAAGCAGTCGGGTTTTTGGTATTTGAGTGCAGAGTATGATGATGAGGGTTTTTTTTAATGTTTTGCTTTACGACTGGAATATTGTTAACCCTTAGGAGGGGATTGAGTAACATCAGGATGTTGCATATAGTTATAATCTAGAGCCTGTTGACAGAAAGTGCGAATGACGGGAATAGTGAATCTTCATGGGTGGGAGTGTTCAAGCATACCAAAATGCAATGAGCAGCTACCTCCGTACCACTAGAACCCGCCGGATACACCATTTTCTGCCACAATTCGCTTTGAAACCCCGGTTAAGAACCTCGCACGACGTTAATGGAGCAAAACGAGGTATCAAGACCTTCTATTACTGTCAGGCTGCCAATCTCGCGACGAGCGACTGCTTTTGGAATGATATATATCTAGAGAATAGTGCAACTGATATTGTTCCTCACTCGACGATTAAGACCACCGACTTTTCCTCCATGACTGAGCAATTTTTCATGTGACAGCTTAATTATTGCACAGTACCGGCTCTCCAACAGAACAAAGTACCAGTCTTTTGGACATGCTAATGGTTAGCATTAATCTCATCACAAAGCCAGAACCACAATAATGCATGGAAACCCGGTATTAGATGAAGGAGATTCTGCGGGTACAACACCAACCCCGACCTAATTGCGGATAGCATCGCCTCGGTTGTTGCATATATGTAGATAATCTACCTTGTGACGGCAGTGAGTGTGGCTCAAGCTCTGTCGCATAGATATATATACGGCTGAGGACGAAGTCCTCTACCGTACAGGGTCAACTATCTTCATCTAAATGCACCATCGTCAATATAGTACCACGAGTGATACACCATGTCCTGAAATCGGGCAGTAGAGAACATGTTGTTCTGCTGTTGGGTGCAGTATTGCAACTTGGGGTTTAGGATATTTGTATGAATTGGGCTTAGTGGCGGGGGTCTTAATGGTTTGTTACCAGTGGAGATAGATCCGTTGTATATTGCGCGCAAGGGTTAGGGCGCATGTGTGAATACAGACAAAACAAGAAGATAGTCTCGGACTGCTTACCAGTAGCGGTTCGAGACTAGTCAAGAAGATAGTAGACGATGTGGCCAAGTGAGTAAGATCAAACTTGGGTGACGTTATTGGAACGATACAGTGTAATAACGTGGTGGTGGCAAAAGTGGGAGACGGCTGGACGAATCGAGGCAGCAGCCGGAATGAAGAGAGAGCTCGTATTAGGAAGATGCAAATATGTACTCATTTTGTAGAATATCTGCGCCTGAACCCTGCAAGTAACTTCAGTTAAGTGTACAATCCATTCACACTATCCTCAATTCCGCATGTTCATATCACATGCTCTGGACGGCGTTGGTATAGAGCGTCATATAGTACACCACCCCTAGGTCTCCACAGGTTTCTGCGCTACCATAGTATACCTTCCTTGGTCAGCATGTTCTCTCCACAATATCCATTGGGTGTCACTTACATCGTCCCATACGCATGTACTTTCCTCCCCATAACCTCCGCCTCGCACTGTCCCGTCAGTTTCTTCACCTCATCAACCTCCATTCCCAGTGCCCTCGTCAACAATGCAAGCCCATACGCTTCAAACCCGGTCCTTGCCACAACTCCCCACCACAATCCGAGTTCCTTGAACTTCTTATCTGCCGGCCACGAGCCAAGTGGAAGCTTCAGCTTCGTGTTATCCGTAACCGTAAACCCTGCGCCTTGGAGCAGCTCAGCGAAGGGCTGTTCCAACGTCAGGAAACGGCCGGCTTTGCGTGATGCCTGGTCGACGAGCTCGTAGAAGCGGTACAGCGCAGTTTCTGGCGTCAATGTGCCATCGTCAGAGTCGAGGTGCCACTTGGGACGCTCGATGATCTCGATGTATCCGCCGGGTTTAAGGTGACTGAGGGGTTATTAGTGGAGATGTTAGGGATGAGACGGGGAAACAACTCGAAGCATTGTTTTAAGAAGGCAGGCCAGTCCTTGATTGAGCCAACCATTCCGCCGATGTGGATGAAGTCAAACGAATCTTTCGTGAAAGTCCAATCTCGCTCGGCATCGTCTGTGGTGTTTAATTAGTCCGAGATTGTGGTAGATGATGGTAATAAGTACCAACGATAAATTGCAGGTTTGGAGGAACCCTACACAAGTTTAGTTTAATATATCTCTAGTGTGTGGGGAGACAGGAATTACCATGCCGGCTGGATTGGCGACAGATCGGTTTTGATAACTTCTGCAGAACTGAACATGCTTGCAACTCGGAGTATTAGCGCATGGGTTAAGCACTCACGCATCCCCCACTCACTCGGCAACATCTATGGCCCAAATCCCAGTACCGGTGCCGACATCAAGAATACGCTGAGGGTTCTGAAGGGGGGCCACAAAAAGCTTTCCGCCTAACAAAATTGAGTACAAATGATGCATCATATCCAGTCGATTCTGTTCAGTCTGCGGGATTCATCAGCATCAGTAACGGCTTCCATACCCCGCAAAAAATTCACCTCATCATTCGGCAATACATATTTTCCTGCATTATAAGCATGATACCGCCGGCCGTTTTCGTACTCGTAGTTGACTACAGAGGAAGACAGTGAGATGGTGTCCGACTCGGCCCCACTGCTGTAGTCTTCGTCGGAGCCGGTTGCCGCGCCTGCTTCAATGGGATGATCCTTATCGTTGGTGTACATTTTGGTGAAGTTGGGGGAGAGTGGAGTTGACTGGGTGGCATGCTTGATATACTCTGTGTCCCGGAAGTTCGGTGGGGTAGGGATTATGGGAACCAGGACCAGCAGCAGTTTCAGAATGCAGGCATGCGGCATGTGCAATGAGAAAATATTATATTAGATTCCGACCCTGGCATTAAGAACTCAAATCGATTAATACCTGGGTCGCGAAGATTGAACTAAAAGTTGTAAGAATCAGTGGGACAGCTACTTTATCTCATTGAGCATCGAATACGAAAATCGTAATTGTACTGATCGTGATCGAATCAACGCGACTGATTATCGACAATGTACGGGGAGTTAGAAGCGTGGGGGAAATGCATGGGATGCCTTCTGTCCATCTGTCCATTGCTTTTAGTTCAGTGCGCACTACAGGCAAGGACACTTACAAGGTTAATGATCTGTGATTTGAGATGATTTAAGAACCGGATTTTATTCTGCATATGCAAGTTATCTATGTATACAGCTCACTGATATTTATAGGCGGAATTCTGGAAAAGTAGGTGCCACAATACATAACCCTACAGTCAACGTTGATAAGATTAGCCCAGCTATCGCGATAGATTGATTCTCCAAGCGAGTTTCTAGATTACAACCCCGCACTGCCGCGTGCGCATATTTCACGGACAACACCGAATGACAAGCGACGCCGACCAATAGAAGAACCCCAGTCTAGGCGTACAGATGCAGCAGCTGCTACCGAAGATTCCGAGAATCAAATAAACATTCTCCATGGTCGTCTATGTTTCGCGAAGACCTGGAACTCACGCCTCTGGAGCCACACACACCTTCGACAACCACACTCTACGCCTGGTTTTGCCAAGCTTTCCCCTCTTTGGGGGGGAGCGGGGTTTTACTTTGGCTTCACTCCATACCTTTCGTCTGTGTCCGCTTGCTTTTGCAAGTGTATCTCGTTGTTTTAAAGCTCTCTTTACCACTCAGCATCGACATCGACTGGTAGTCTACCCAGCAACTCGCCACTCGACATTTTACGCCAGTTATCGAAGCCTACGACATGTTGTGGATATACCAGTACGTGAGGTCCGGAAGCGTTAAAGCCATGGCCTATCAGCGCAGTATCAGTGAAGTTCCGTCAAGTGGCTGCCTAAAAAACCCCGCGAGACGTGAGTGCTGAGATACACGCCACGTAAAAGCTCTTAGAACAGACTACGATGGACAAGTCCCGCTTCTCGGGCACCGCGAGGACGAAGTACATGAGTGGCCTTACGATAATATCACCCTTCCGCCCACCCATCCACGTCAAGGCCCGAATAGGGAGTTTTCTTTTCCGGAGCTTCGAAGTCCTGCCTTCCGGGGCGGTTGGGGTATTCCACTGCGATAATATCAACGAGACACTGGACTGCGCGCGAGCGAGGAATTTTAATTGGCGGTAGTCTGAGATGGATTTGCAGGTTATACTCTAGGAAAGGGGGGCCAAAACTGGGGGGGATAGAGAGGTATCCCTCCTTGGTATCGATCTAAGCGCACTGGCAAAGCAACTATACTCAGGGAGTGATCGAAGTTATGGGGGAGAGTGCAGTTTTTCGGGGAGCGTGGCAGATGCGACTTTGCCATGTGGGAGTTGATTTCGGGGCTTCGGGTTTTGTCAGATTCTTGGGGTCTTTGAGTTTTCATTTGCGCGGAAGCGGAAGCGGAGGGGAAAACTGTAGTATAATATGCCATGGCCACTATGCGGCCGAATGCAATATGATCACAAACAAACGCCTCTGGAGCCAATCCAGAGCTTGAAGGTGTTGCCTAGCATATTCCTGGCCGCAAGTAGCTAGGAGTTCATTTAGCCTCATTGGGAAATAATCACAAGAAGGAAGCGAGGTTGGCTAGACAGGGTTCGGAAAGCTTTTTTCGCTCAACCCCACCGAGACTCAAGCAATTAAATCTCGAGACCGAACACCACGACCCAGAATCCTACATGATAAGGATGGTTGGCAGTTTGTCCGTATGTAAGGAGTTGCATTGTTGTAGCGGCCACTATAGTAAGCGGTGGGAGGAGGGGATGCCGAGGAGGCCTAGGCTCAATGGTCGAGGAGGGTTGAGTAAATCAGGATAATTCGTGGAGCTGTAAACGGGCTGCCTCGTCCCCATGCGGCTACGCTTACCAATCAAACGTTCTTTGTGGCACAAGATTGCAAGCAAATGGGTGATAAGAACTCACTTAGACTCAGATTTCACAGTTATCATCACTTAATACAGTACTTACACTTAATGATCACAGTTGAAATTCATTATTAGTTTCAATGCAAAAAAGTTGACTTTTATAAATGTTTTGATTGTGTGCTGTGTATGAATGATATTTCTTTGCAGCAAAGCTTAATCTCAGCTGGCTGAAAACTGAATTCATGTAGCTGAGGTGAATTAAGATGCAGAGGGCTTTACTTGGTATGTGGAATTCAACGCAAAGCCCGGTATTGCCATCGTGCCTCATACTGACAGTTGCTGGGACTGCAGAATCTCTCTAAAGCTTCCTTTTACCAACTTGAGCGTTCATAACCGTTACTGTCTCAAGCTATCTTGCGATCTGAAAATTTGGTGTAATATACTAAGTTAGTATGTGATAGACTATAAACTTAAGTTATTCAATATTAGTGTTACAAATGGTCATTGAGAGATTCTAGTTTCCTACAAAGTTTCTAAGTAGAGACAGTCATTTCAGATTCCTCTTTGCAGCTGCAGCTTTGTTAATAGACAATAAATTATTGCTAACTTTATATTAAGATACAGAAGGTAAAGACTCAAACATATAATTAAGTGAGAATCTAGTGGAGTTAACTTTTACAAGGGCTGCAAAGATATGCTAGTCACTAAAATCAATCTATATAGAGTGTAGGAGTTGTGTAATAGGCATAATCTGTTACAGGGGTACTAAGATCCCATACAGTGTTCCCAATAGGCCAGGCCGGCCCGCAGTCAGAACTACGGCCTGCAGGCCAGGCCAGTCAAGGCCCCCGTAATTAATCACTGTGCAGGCCAGGCCTACCATTTCGAAGCCTGGCAATAACTGTAGGTGACTAGGCCAACTATAGGCTTTTGATAATAGAGTTTGTCATCATTGTGGTTGGTAATCTGTAGTGGTTTAGTGTACATTCTTGAAGTATCTAGATGTAATATATGACTCATACTATATGCTTCCATCATCGATGTGTATCTGGTGGTGAGAAAGAGTGGCAAAGGCCACATAACTCTTGTACTATATATCTCGAGCCTTTTCCTTCTTCTCTCTCTCTTTATTTCTCTTCACTCTGTATCTTCATCTACATCCACGGTTCCCTCCTACGAATCATACCAATCACTTTGCCTGTACAATGCCAACTGATATACCTTCCAACGACTCTGCCAGTGAAATATCTTCACCCACCTCTGCACCAAGTGGACTTTCGACTCCAACCGTGAGAAGTAATCCTGGGGAGGCTAGCGCTGTAGTTGTGAGTGAAGTTAGGACTCCAGCCATCTTTAGGCCAAAGAGGAAAATACGCAAAAGCTATGTATGGAACTCCGATAATGGTGAGGAGGTTACTGAAGATGGTATAATCAAATGGAAGTGTAATCGATGTAAGTTGCATGGACAACTAGTACACTTATGAATATGTCTAATGGTGTTGTAAGGTCTTAATCCTCGAACAGCACAAAAATATGTAGAAGGTTCTACTCACAATCCCATTGATCATCTTCGAGATAAACCCCAAATCGGTCCTGATGGACCAATTGCAAACCGACCTCCAGTACGCCAACTTTCAATACAGCATGCGTTTGGTCATACACCTGCAGTTATTGAGTTCAATCAAGATGTTTTCAAAACTATCCTGATTACCTGGATTATTGTCAACAGTGTCAGCTTCCGTGTGGTTGAGCATCCTCTGTTTCGTTTACTCCTTGGATATCTCGCTCCATGTGTATGTATTCTGTCTGTAATTATCATTGAATTGCAATAAGTACTAACCCAAAGTCTCTGCAGAAGTCAAATCTTACGGCAGTTCCAAAGATGTTGCCTCGAAGCGGAGATACAATTAGGAATCGGATACTCTCCTTCCACCAAGAAATGAAACTGCGTGATAAAGAGTCTTTACATCAGGTGGAAACTCGAATTCAGTATAGCTTCGATTTATGGACTGGACCAAATCGCCATGCATATCTAGGAACTGTTGGGCACTGGATGGATGCTCAACATCAGCTGCAAATTGGATTACTTGGATTGCAAAGATTTCGGGGAGCACACACAGGAGAAAATCAGGCAGCATCCTTCTGGAAAGTTATATGCGATTTTGAAGTACATCATCTTATTGGAAAATTCACCATGGATAATGCATCCAACAATGACACTACATTGGTTTATATTGCAAAGTATTTGACAGAGATAGGAATTACCAACTTTGATTCTATTGGTAGTAGAGTACGATGCTTTGGCCATATACTGAATCTCTGTGTACAGGCATTTCTGTGGGGTGAGGATATCAATGCATTTGAATGGAATATATTGCTTTCAGAACCCGGAACTATTACAGATGGAATCTCCGAACTTCTTAACTGGCGAAAGCGGGGTCCACTTGGAAAACTCCATAACATACTGCTCTATATGACCCGTACGCCACAACGGATTGACCGTTTTGAAGATAAGGTTCGCCTGCATAATCCTCATGAAACTGTCTGTATTCCAAAGCTGGGCAATGTCACACGTTGGCCAAGTGACTATGAGTCTCTGGAACGTGCATTCTGACTGCGTGAGCCAATCGAAGACTTTGTGACCCAGAGAATTCGCCAAAACCGAGATGGAGAGAGAGACGACTTAGAGCATGCACTCAAACATGATGAGCTTGCCCCAGAGGATTGGGATGAACTTCGGATTATAATGGAAATCCTTGAACCATTCCGTGAATGGACACAGCGTCTACAAAAGAAGCATGCCAATGGATGCATCTCGGATATCCTTCCAGCCTTGGATGAACTACTAACACATTTGGAGCAGGCAAAGGTTCAGTATGGTTCAATGACAGGAAGCCATGTTCTGACTATGATGAATAACGGCTGGGCTGTTCTCCATAAGTTTGTATTCCCTTCCCATGATTTGAATCATCTTCGTTAATTGACTATTAACTGCAGGTACTATACACTCACCGATCTCAGCGCTGTATATTATACTGGGGTTGCACTTCATCCGGGAATGAAGATGGATTATTTCCGGGAGGAGTGGAAAGATCGTCCAGAATGGGTTTCTACTGCCGAAGAAAGTGTCAGAATGCTTTGGGAATTGAACTACAAAGGAGCTGCATCATTGCAAACCAGTGACAACCTCAGTGTCCAAGTTCCAATTGATAGTTCACCCTCCAATATTGGACTTACAGCGTGGCAACGAAAGAGGCGAGCATTACAATCAGTTGAGATGGGTGATGCACTGATTCGATTTCAAGAGTCAGGAATTGAAGATGTTGGCGAAGTTGATGTTATAGCTTATTGGTTGTGTAAGAGAAAGGATCCACGGTGGAAAGATCTGGCCCGAATGGCTCTTGAGATGCTGAGTATCCCTGCAATGTCGAATGAGCCTGAGGGTGTGTTCAGTGGTGCAAAGATCACAATTTCGGACCGAAGAAGTCATCTGGATGATGGTATAATCAATGCATTGGAATGCAGCAAGTCATGGGAACGGGAAGGATTGATTGCTGGGGTTCACACAGAGATTCAGGAGATGGATTGGATGCTGGATGCACTCTACAACAATGAAATTCCGAAACAGAAGTAAATGTACCCATACCTGTAACCGTGGGCTCGAACCTCTGTGATTCATAGTACAATCACACTGTTTATTAGGCACCTATTGAAAATACCAGTGCCAGTGCAAACTGTAGTTACCTACAGGTGCCCACAGATAAACTGTAGGCCTTAAGAACCATGGTTGGACCAGTCACCCATGGTTTCCACCAGCGTGAAGCCTGTAGATAAAGGCCTTTCATCAGCCTGGCCTGTCACGCGCGGGCCAGGCCAGTTCTGACCTGAAACTGGCCCGCCTGGCCCATTGGGAACACTGATCCCATATAACTCAAATATCATTTATTAATTGAAGTACTACCATCTTTTCTAATCCAATATTCACTTCTTTATCTTTTCCCATCCCCTCTCTATTAGTACAAATACCAAAAGCTACTAGTAATTAAAAGTATCAAAAGCAATAAACTGCACCTTCAATAATCTCCAAGAACTTCACATTAGGAAGAAGGTTAATTGTAAAGGATCTATATTGATTGCAATTGACACCGGCAATTGAAATATAATGTATAACCTAATAGATATTTGCAAATTTCCACAGGTTATCATAATGAAGATATAGTGACCCAAATATTGCAAATGTATAGTGGAGTGCATTGTGTAATTCTCAGTATGGAGATATCAGCTGAGCAGTTGTTACTGGAGATAGGTACATCTGTAATTTTGAAGAGAATTTTGAATACTGATTTAAGGTGTTGTTTGCTGCTAATGTTCTAACTGTGGACTGTGGCTAGAGATTTTCTGACTTATTGCCAGAACAATGTCATTACTTTAGAGTTGAGTTCAGAAAATGGAACAAATTTGGAGATTGGGACTATAATATCATTCAAATATGATAGAGTACGGGTAGTGTTGGCAACAGTTCGGAACCGTTTGTTTGGGTCAAGGTCTGGTTCACATCCGAACTGTAGCCAAATTGGCTGTCAGGGTTGTGAATCAACCCAAACTGTCAATTCAGGTACGGTTCAATGGAAATCTCCCAACCCATCTGAGTTTGGCGGGTTGTCAGCAGGTCGCCCAGCGGGTCTCTCTGTAGATTCATATAAGGATCTTGCTTTTGGAGTTTCAAAATAGTATGTTATCAAAATTGCGTATTCAACAGCCAATAATCTCGTTTTGCATGTTTTGCAGTTGGTGATATTGATTATTTTGGAATCCTTGTTGTTCCTGTTATATATTGTATTTTTGCCTATAAACGCGGTCACTAGTGTTGTTATGAGCTGATGTATCCATGCAATACGTTGATTACCCAATACGCGACACCAAAAATTGTTGACGCTCTGATGACGCTCATTTTCATGATCGGGTAACATATATTTCATGCACCGTTTCAGTTGAAAAGACCGCCATAACATTGTATATGAATTATTGCCACATAGCAAAACTTAGATTAGGCAAGATGCAAGACCAAAAATCGTTGATGCTCCATTGACACTCATTTTCAGAATGGGGCAGGGAGTGTGTCACTTTGGTTTTTGCCCCTAAAGGCGGCCAATACCGCATTTTTGTATGTTTGCAACCAATGGCCTGTTAGATTACCAAGGATGCAAGACCAAAAATTGTTGACGCTCCGATGATGCTCATTTTCAGGATGGGGCAGGGAGCGTGGCGCTATTGTTTTTGCCTCTGAAGGAGGCCAGTCGCTCATTTTTGGATCTTTGCAACCAATCGCTAGTTAGACTAACAACATACAATGCCAATCATCATTGACACTCCATTGATGCTCATTTTGTGGATGGGGCAGGGAGCGTTTCGCAATTGTTTTGACTCTGAAGGCAGCTAATACCTCATTTCTTGATGTCAGCAACCAATCACCACATAGGTTACCCAAGATGGAAAGCCAAAACTCGTTGATGCTCCGGGGACACATCGGCAAAAGTGCAAATCGACTATAGACTGCGCTGCGCACAGCTCATAGGAAGCTTCCCGTGGACCCCTGTGCGAAGAGCAGCCTATAGTCATCTCGATTCAATTCATAGAGATGTGTGTGTGGGCCTATGGAACTATATACGGCTGGTGACCGAGATTGACCAAATACCCGTCTTCACTGCCTGTAGTCTTCGCTGCTATACCGGTACTGTACACTATCGCTGAGAGTCCGCTTGAGAGCCTGCTTGTGAGTCTGCTTGAAAGCCTCTTTGAAAGCCTGCTTGAGAGCCTTCTTGAGAGAGCCTCGCATCGGGAGGAGTAGTTTTCCACGGGAAGCTTTTGGCCGACGGAAAACTCTGAGTTTGTGGAAGCTTTGGCTAATAGAAGGCTCTAGGTCTGTGGAACCTTTGGCTAGAAGGCTCTAGGTCTGTGGAAGCTTTGGCAAGAAGTCTCTGAGTCTGTAGAACCTTTGATGCTGACGTTGACGTAGCCAACAGATTTGTCTAAGTACTTCTGGTACTATGATCACTATCACCAACACCATCACCATCGCCATCGCCATCGCCATCACGATTACCATTGCCATCACCATCACCATTGCCATCATGACGATCAGCCCCGTACCAAATTCGCACACATACGCCCAAAATCGACGAGAAACTGGCTGCAAATTTCGCTGAGAAAACTGAGTTGGAGATCTGCTCTCCCCAACATCCAATTGTCTACATTTCCTGCGGAATCTGAGACTGCAATTTTCAACACCATGACCTTGAGACATCGTGAGATCTTGTCCTGGTGGCCGCACTAAAGATAGGGATCAGACAACCATATCGACTGACGTCATGATATCCGCCAACATACGCCGCTTGCCACCTGGCACCTGCCACACGCCACACACCACATGCCACCCACAGCCCGCCACCCACTAAACTGAGCTCGCCATATGCCACCAGCCTCATGCCTCGCAGTGCCTGGCGTCTGCAACTCAGCAAGCCTCTGGATCGAGCATGCAGGAGCATACATGGAAGCATATAGTCAAGTGAGATTGGGAGTGTCTTCCCTCTTGAGAGTGTGCTTGCGAGCAACTCGGAGGTGTACTTGGGTGCATACTCAGAGGTGTTCTTGGGAGTGTCTTGAGAGCTTTCTTGTGAGCGTACAGTCAAGCAGGCTGGGAGTGTGCCATCGAGTGCAATTGGGAGTGTACTTGAGAGCGTCTTGAGAGGGTATTGTCAAGCAGGCTGGGAGTGTGCCATCGAGTGCGATTGGGAATGTACTTGAGAGCGTGCTCAGGAGTGTACTTGAGAGCGTCGTGAGAGCGTATAGTCAAGCAGGCTGGGAGTGTGCCATCGAGAGCAATTGGGAGCGTACAGTCGAGCAGGTTGGGAGTGTGCCACCGAGTGCAATTGGGAGCGTCCTTGAGAGCATGCCCGGGAGTGTACTTGAGGACGTACTCGGAGTGTACTTCGGAGCGTCTTGAGAGCTTACATGGGAGCGTATTGTCATGCGGGCTGGGAGTGTGCCACCGAGTGCAATCGGGAGCGTCCTTGAGGGCATGCCCAGGAGTGTACATGAGGATGTACTCGGAGTATACTTCGGAGCGTCTTGAGAGCTTACTTAGGGGAGTATAGTCAAGCAGGCTGGGAGTGTACAATCGAGTGCAATCAGGAGTGTACTTCAGAGCGTATTTGGGAGCTTGCAATGAAGTGCATTTGACAGTTATATTGAATGCAGCATGATGTATAGTACCAAGCGCCCATAATCGCATGCATATCATAGTAATCTAGTCCACTCGCAGGTCCATAGGACGTCCTAGTGCCACGCATCAAATATGCTATGGATTACGGGCCCAAAAACAGCTTCTCAATGGGTTACACGTCGCGTCAGGTCATTCTTCCCGGTGCACTCATTATCAGAATGAGGCAGCGACTATTGGGCTGTCTCTGTTGCCTATAAAGGCTGCCAATAGGTCAGATATACATAAACGCAAGCTAATTACTATTCAAATACGGTGCTTACAGGACCAATAATCATTGATTCTCCGTTGACGCTCATCTTATTGTATTGTCCATTTGAAATCTGGTGCCATTGATAATTGGATTCATAATGATTTGAATGTATAGGATGCCGTTCTGCCTGATCGAGACTCGGCCTTTTGGCATAGCCGAGCCCAGTAATATTCCTGCACTGGTCGCCCTCACTCTATTAAAATGTACACATCATGCCAAATAGTTCATTTTGCCCGCAATACTTCTGTTTATTAACCAATATTGACCTGCAACTGCTTAGTATTCTCCCATAATATTTCTCTAAACGAAGTTCTCTGTCAAACAACATAAAGAACCAGGTGAAAATATATTGACTCAATCTGTCTTATGTTGTCTTGATCACCTTATTCCTCCTCGGTTCCATTGTATCGACCATCACCAACACCTTTTCAGCCGTGTTCTTTATCCTCCATGTTGGCCTAATCAATGCGGGAACAGTCGGTGTGGCACTCACATTCCTCTGCTCTATAGTTTCTGGATCGTCCATGTCATTATCTACCTCCATGTTGGATTCATTGTCTGCCTCCCAGTCTTCTCCGCTGTCATCCAAATTATCGAAGTCCCCATTCCAGTCAAGCCAAGTTTAGGTTTCCGAAATGCTTCAAGGTGCACTATCCCATCCACTTTCTGCGAGATCGCGGTCGATTCTTCTAGTCTGGCAAACATTGAATACTTCAGTTCATCCTCCAGGGAGGTCCGTTGCAGACAAAGCTGGTGGCATAGGCGATCTGTCAGACAATATAAATGCAGCCGCACCATCATGTTGAATCTTTGACCAGGATGCCTTGACGATCTCTTCAGTGAAGGAAATTGATCCTATGGCTGTCATTTGCTTCTGTTGAGTGCAAGATTCCTTCTGTGTAGCATCCCAGTTTTCGCTGCCCTGCCACATCACCAAAATGTTGTGGACCATGGCCATTCTGTGCAATGTTCTTTCGTCTGCCCCTCTCTTGATTTCAAAGTCATTTTCAGTATTCGTTGTATCGAATGCTATGTCATTGCCTACCATCATCCCGGTATTGGCTCGAGCAAACTGCTTTACAACAACTTTTTCGCAATGGGTATTGCATATGGTTATTGGCTGCCTTCAGCCGATGACATCTTACCGATGGGAACAACCCCCATCCACTCGGCCATCATGTGGGATGATACAGCATATGCCGTGTGCCACACTGGATAGATCAGTGTATTTTGAGTGTGTTTTCTCTTGCTGACACCACCAGTTGGTTGTTAGGGGGGTGCTTTCCTTAAGGTATATATACTTATGCATGGCCCTAAATACTATATCTTCCTAGACATATCTCCAAATCAAGTAAATTGGAAATCTATAAAGATGGAATACACAAACAGGACAAATAGTGATCGCTATTTCCGAACCTTCCAGGGAAATGGAAGCTAGATCGGATGGACGTGTCAAGCCATACGGGCAGTACATTTAATTCCTCGATTCATCTCAGCTTCTTTCTTTTTACTACATCTCACTTTGTAGCTTGGCTAATCTCGTACTTCCTGCTTTATGTTGCTTCCTTGTCTATGGTGCGGGATTAATCCTTTCCTTTCAAGTTTGTCTTAAAGGATCTGCTTGACAATGACTATTACCAATTGCTCCAGGTTCGACTGAAATTGATGGTTGCTGGATATTGCTAGGGGTTGAAGAGATCTCCCTTCGTACTAATCCGGATGGTTCGTTAATACTGGAATATCCTGAAGGAAACTTTCAATGATCAAGGTAGTATTGTAAAGTTGGATCAAGTTCAACTAATGCTGCTATCCACCAGATGGAATGAGAGGCAAATAGGTATTGTCGTTTCTCAAATGTAACTATTGATTTTGCAAAGTTCCACAGTAATACATCAGCTTTGTTCTGAGAGGTAATACTCATCTGAGGTGCTGGGCTGCCGGTACAAAGCTAATACTAAGTGATAATGATAATACTGTATATAGGTATCATAAAAATGCAATAATATTTTTTGGTCTACTTCGCTGGTAGGTATTCTGACCGTTCACTGCTAGAGCTTGTTCCACACCTTGCCGGAACAATGCGAGTTCTCTATAGTTGGACCCTTAGTTCATGCTTGACTTCGGATTACCACTATGACACATAGTTTTATTTGATAGCTTATTGCCGAGATCAACTTAAGTGACTCATTGATAGTGCCGCATATTCCCTCAAGGTTATCGTCTTCATGCATGAGTAGTTTCAAGGCATTCCGCCTCAACTATGGGCCATCCCTCTGACATGATATCAACCGCACTAATATGACAACTCATAACTTCAACTTGGACATCTTGTTTCCCGTATTGTTCAGTAGATGGAACATCTGACGACATGTAGTCTGAACACTGCTTATCGCATTATGTTGTAATAACTCTCACTATTATATGCCTCGCCTTCAATTTGGCTATTTGGCAATGCATCAGAGATTTATTTGACGACCGAATAATACTCCGCCAACGTAGATTCTGACATGTCAACCTCCATCAGCAACGACCCTGATTTCCGTCTCAAACACCCGGGTGTTCCGGACGCGTCTGACGGCTCTGACCGAACCTCGTACGCTCTGACGGAGAATTACACGCTACCCGTCGCCCAGGCGACGGGTCGCATTGCGTACGTACCTCCTTCACTTTGTCGTGACGTATACGCATCATCAGAACGACACCTGTGTTACACTCTTCGCAGGGGCTGCAGTTATGCTGAAGCCGTTTACTCAACGCCTGGCGATCGACGACAAGCCTGGGAGCACCTGGGAGCGCCGGCAACATGTCTGGTAGCACCTCGAATCACAGTCATGTATTCAGTTTGTATTCTCATGTATGTATCTATGTAGCTATATAGCTACCCATCTACACACGCAATATCTGGACTGGCTGTGGTCTGCCGAATATATACTCCCCGTCACCCTATTCACCTCTGTTACCCCTGTATCTCGGTACAACCGCCGTCGCTCTTTCAAGATATACTTGA
>Ga0307515_10006907_pt1 | contig 22552 bp, 17 predicted proteins | sample 17_EM_MG_FD_194513 | JGI IMG/M metagenome (GOLD analysis project Ga0307515, IMG submission 194513) | Populus trichocarpa ectomycorrhiza microbial communities from riparian zone in the Pacific Northwest, United States - 17_EM | ecosystem: Host-associated > Plants > Roots > Unclassified | place...
ATTTGTGCCTAGATTAAACGGAAAGATTCCGTCAAGGGCACTGGGGGGATAAATACCCCCGCAACAGCTTTGCGGGACAAAGCACAAGCAACACGAAGAGAATCCTCTCTCTTTGGTCCGACGCCTAAACCACGTCCTTCAGCCGTCTCCAACAAGACCATCGGCGAGACACCCACACCTCGACCAAGCGTTCGCCACAAGCCGACGATGAGCGCCCTCGGCTCGTCCACCACTTCAGTCGGGACGAACACGACTACGGGAGAAACAGCTGCGCGATTCGCGAAGAGCATCGCCCCTCCACCGCGGGAACGTGAGCCGATTGCACGACCGAGGTCGTCGCTTGGTACTCCCACGCCCGCGAATCTCAACGCGCGGACAGCGGTACCGACGGTGGCGCCTGCTTCGGGACGGAAAAGCGCGCTTGGGACGAGTGATACCGGTTCGGTAAGGAGATCTACAAAGGAGAACCGACCGCTCTCTGCTGCCTCGAATGCTTCTGCGACAAAGACCATGAGGCGCAGTTGGTTTGAGCAGGCGTGAGGTCTGACTGCTTCTGATCAAGTTGACTACTCATACCCTGGTCCCGTTGTTGATACCCCTAATGGTCTTGTATCCATCATCGAGTGGGGAGGCGCGGCTCATTTACGGTCTTTTGGGCTCTCTGTATTCTATTCACTTCCAGTGTATTGTTGTGTATTACCAGCATAGTTACTTTCGACTTTGGATAGATGGTGGCTTTTACATCTGGTTTCGTCCTTTATAATATTTTATCCGTTGCAGTTTTGACAGACGGCAAAGATCGGCACAGTTCTTCTGCGTATCTAAGCATTGACCCAAACCCATTACTTACACCTTGACGTTGAGATATTGATGTTTGGTTGGTGAAATTGAGAGTGGTCTTTCGACGCGGTACGAAACCTTTTGGGTACGTTGGTTCATGTATTGGGCTGACTCTGGCAAACTGTATGACTCATGGCTCGTGTGTGGATATTGGTTGATTGTCCACTATACCAGGAGAAGCTTATCTCCCCTTTTATTTTAGTACATTAGCTCTTATGAATCTCTCCAGTATGCCTACACTGGAGGTACAGGAAGTACAAGGTTCAGTCTCTTCAATTTTGCTCAGTCCTACCCTGAATTAATTCGACAACGTTTTCATCACGCGTACGCGCAGTGGTAATTTGGCACACAACACTCAAGTCATCTGTATTCCAAGATTGGAGTATTTAGCGCTTGCTCACCTTGAGGAAATGGTGTAGTTCTAATACATTCCTGAGATCGAAATCAATTCCCAAGTTTCATCACGTTCCAGACGCAACCCATCCTCCTCGGTCGCCAGACGACTTCTAAGTCGAAGAGTACTCCTCACCTCCACCGCACTGGTCCTCATCGCTTTGTTTGATTGGCGATCGTTTATGTTGAGAGGCTGGGCGTATTTCAGATAAGGGTAGACTTGGACTTACAAGGGGACGCAAAGTAATTGTCTTCGTCTTCATCCTCGGAGGACCAAAACTCGAAGGTGGGATGCAAATGATAGCTGGCGAGTGTGTGACGGACGTGCGGTCTGCACTCCAAACCTCCGCGCACTGGAGCCCGAGGGAGTGGCAAAGAAGGCCTTGTTGAGGGTGTCGGTATAGAGGAGTGCACAGAGTTAGGGAGTAGCTTCAAGCCTGGTGCGTCACCTTAGAGAGCGCGTCCATCTGCAGAAAGGGAGTGCACAGGGCAAGTGGTTGTGGAGGCAATTTGATAGAGTAGCAAAACGGTGGCATGTGTGGTGAACAAGGAGAATGGACGGAAGGGCGTGGATGTATTTGCCGTGTGAGCCAATTTGAGGACAGAGTTTGAGCGCTTCTGGGCAGGACAGACACCGGGTTCTCTGCATCGTGGATTAAGGGGCCGTTGGGTAAAGGGAGCGGACGAGTGGGAGAGGTGGGCACGGGCGATAGGGTTGGTGGGAGTGGGAGTGGAGTTGGGTTGCAGTGAGAGAGACTTTTGGTCGTGGTCGTGGTCGTCGTGATCGTCGTGATATGTACCGGACAGAAATCGTCAAGGGAGGGAGCAAGTCGGGTGTCGGGTGTTGCCGTCATGACTTTCATGGGGAACAACCAACTGGCCCACTGAGATCATATCTATCGGGCAAGCGGGCAAGCGAATTTCAAAGAAGCGGCGGAAGCTTGGTAGTCATTGTGGCTGTGTGTGAATGCGGCTCGCGTGAGGCGGCCGGATGCTGCATTCGAGTCCGGTCCAAGTCCGGTCCAAATAAGCACGCCATCTAGCTGTAGCAGCAATCCGCCTCACTGATCCCACGTCGGAACGTGCGATCTGCACCTTCTCCCATCTCCCATCTCCCATCTCCCATCTCCCATCTCCCTATCCTCCACTCAAGGCAAATCAACATGGAGACTCAAGCACCCAAACCAACCCATTTGTGAGTGTCTAGACAACTAGGGCAACATTCTTGTCTGACCACCGAAGAGCTTGCATTTAGACCGTGTGGCGCTTCGCTCCAATCTAGGTCACACCGCTGATCTTGTGCGCCATACAGAAATCACTTTGCAAGACGCTACAAATTCGAGGTATCACCTGGAGTTGTTTGTGGTAAACAAGAAGATCGAATTACAGACGAATGGCAACCGGACTTGGGCACCAGTCCAACACTCGTATGTTCCTTGTCTTCACTATATACGCCCACTGGAGGCCTGTGTTCGTAGAGATATTTCTCCGACATCCGAAATGCGCGTGGAGGTCCAAAGGATCACTGGTCCTCGGTTTTTGCCGAAGTTGCGACAGACAAACGAAGTGATCGACCTACAAGCGATTTCCAATGAATATTGGGACTCCACCGAGCATGAGGTTACTGTACAGAGTCAGTCATGATGACCGATCAGTCCGTTCATATCTAACAAAAAGGGCAGAGGACATTGCCATTGGAAGTAAACATGTATCCCTAGAATTACGATTCTCTGCGAATGCTACTGTTCGTCACTTTACCACAAAGCATCTCAGCCCAGCTTACAAAGCCCGCACAGGCGGAATCTCTACGCTCATCGCTCCAGGAACTTGAAGGATTGATGAAGGGATACAAGCCATTGATGAGTAAATTGATGGAGAGGGCTGTGGGAAAAGGGATTCAACTTGGCGCTGTATTCGCTGAGGTCAGCTCTGCCCGTATGGAAACAGGCAGGACGTTGACACCCCTTAGTTCAATCCGATCGCAAAGGCTGTCCTCGGTGTTGCCAAAGTCACATTCGAGGTTTGTGCTCTCTACTGGCGAATCAGAAGCAGAGGTAACGCTTGATCGTTCAGCTCTTGAAGGAACAAAACAAGTACGATCAGATGCCATTGAGCCTGTTAGATCAGTTACAGCGCGTCTCGCCTTTGGCGGACAAGGTCGCAGACGAAATCGTAGGCGAAGGGACAGAAATCTTGGATAAAATATTTCCACGAATGTTCGAAGTGATGCAAGAGATCGCCAATTTTTTATGCGAGTACGTCAAGCGTGGGCGATTCAGTAGGCTGTCTCGTTTTGCTGGATTCCGCAAATGCTGATGATCACAGAGCGAACCGGAGATGCGCTGATTCGTTCAAAGGGCAAAGAAATGATGGATGAAATGGCCGGAAAGTTAGCAAACGTTATTGTAGACCTGCTGCGTGCAGTCGAAGTCGAGACTCTGCGCCTAGCAAAAAGGAATGGTAAGCAATCATTGTCCCAATAACACGCGAGTGCATTCTCATTAGTTTCGTGTAGAGCTAGTAGAGCAAGATCTCCTACTCAGGCAGCTTAAACCCATCGAGACCAGCTATCACCAGGACCTCCGCTGTATGGACGGCACCCGTAAATCTCGCCTCAAGGAAATTGTAGATTGGGTGGCCCATAAATCGGAAAAGAAAGATTTTCCTCAGAGCAATACATACTGGATCTACGGCTTGCCCGGAATCGGCAAAACATCATTAGCTCATTCAATCTGTGCAAGCCTCCATGCTCGAGGACAGCTTGCCGGGGCGTTTTTCTGCCGGAGGGATGATCCAAACTTGAGCGAGCCCCGAAATATCCTCCCGAGTCTCATCTACAAACTCGCCAGAGTCTTCTCCCCCTTTCGAAGCATCATGGCGAACTGTCTTCGTAACGATCCAAACCTCACATCCGAGTCAATGGAGGACTCACTCTTCCTTTACCTGCTCGATAACCTCCCTAGACGCCCAAACGATTCCCTCGTCTTTGTCATTGACGCATTCGACGAATGTGGCGACGATCGTAGTCGTCTACGCCTCTTGAGGCTTCTGACAGGCGCAGCCACACGTGCTTCGTGGCTGAAAATGATCATCACCAGCAGACCAGAAGCCGATATCCGACAGTTCTTTGATGGACTCACCCAGTCGTCGTACTTGGGATATGACTTGGCTACAGATGAAGAAGCCAGCGATGATCTGCAAGCTTTCGCTCGAAGCGAGTTTGGCCCGGTCGGCCGAAAATGGCATCTCTCCGCGCCTTGGCCAGAAGAATCGCTCTTGATCAGGGTTATCTCTAGGGCGAATGGTCTCTTCATCTTCATCAAGACCCTTGTTCTTGCCCTTGAGAATTGTGACGACCCCACAGAGTGTTTATTGGAGGCAGCCTCCGAAGATTCAGCTGGTGCTGGGTTGGAGGCTCTATACAGACTTTACTCAAGTATCCTGAAGTCGCGGATGGTCCGTCATACCGCCGAGTTCCGGCGGATGATTGGAGTTCTTCTGACAGCGGCTCCATACCGCGCCCTATGCGAGGAGACAGTTGCAGAGTTGGCGGGAGTAAAACTAAACCTTGTCAAAAAGTGGGTGGATGACCTCAGCTCTTTGCTATATCGAGACGAAGGGACCAATGGAGCGATTCGTGTCCGCCATTTATCCATTTCAGAATTCCTCGTCAGCGACGACTGTCCCCTAGACTACCAAATCGACCGCCAGGATGCAAACGTGCAACTGGGAGTTTCCTGCCTCAACACAATGGTTCACCAACTCCGTTTCAATATCTGCGGGCTCGAAGATTCCCGACTCACCAATGCGGACATCCAAGATCTCCCATCCCGAATCGCAAAGAACATTACCGACTGCTTGCAATATAGTTCTCTTTATTGGTCAAATCATCTTTGTGTTGCTCCTGACAACGATCCGCGAGTGTGGGATAGGTTGGAGGAATTCTTTGAAGGATTGTGCCCCATATTTTGGATGGAAGTATTGAGCATTTTGGGAATGGTTCCGATGGGTGCTCCGAGCATTCGAAGTATGATATCCTGGGCCAAGGTGAGTCCAGCGCCAGCTTGTACTCTGGGTAATTCTGATTGGCAGTAGAATGGCAATCCGACCCTTCTTGAGAGGATTGAGGACGTTTGCCGTTTCATCATCGCCTTTCGCACCCCCATCTCTATCAGCGCACCGCACACGTATCTTTCAACCCGACCTTTCTTACCCTTACACTCCACTTTATCGGACATCTTCAGCACTCGGTTCACCAGGGCCATCAAGGTGGTGAGAGGGGGATTGTTGTCATGGCCAGCACCGCCATTGTCATGGATTGGACATACTGGCGGTATTAACTGCATTCGCTATTCCCCCAATGGGCGGCAGATCATTTCCGGATCCGATGACACGACTATTCGGATCTGGGATGCTGAGACTGGTGTTATTAGTGTTGAGCCCCTTAAGGGGCACACAAAAAGGGTGCAGTCCGTTGCCTACTCTCCCGATGGGCGGTACATCATCTCTGGATCGTGGGACAAGACGATTCGAATATGGGATGCTGAGACTGGCACTGCAGTTGGCAAACCTCTGGAGGGGCATAGCTCGCATGTGTCGTCCGTCGCCTACTCTCCCAATGGGCGGTACATCATCTCTGGATCTGGTGACATGACGATTCGAATCTGGGATGCCGAGACTGGTGTTGCAGTTGGCAAACCTCTGGCGGGGCATAGCTCGCAAGTGTCGTCCGTCACCTACTCTCCCGATGGACGGCGCATCATCTCTGGATCTGATGACAAGACGATTCGGTTCTGGGATGCCGAGACTGGCGCTGCAGTTGGAAAACCTCTGGAGGGGCATAGCGAGTATGTGTGGTCCGTAGCATACTCTCCCGATGGGCGCCACATTATCTCTGGATCGTGGGACAACACAATTCGAATCTGGGATGCCGAGACTTGTGCTGCAGTTGGCAAACCTCTGGAGGGGCATAGCGAGTATGTGTGGTCCGTGGCCTACTCTCCCGATGGGCGGCGCATCGTCTCTGGATCTGGTGACAAGACGATTCGAATCTGGGATACCGAGACTGGTGCTGCAGTTGGAAACCCCCTGGAGGGGCATAGCGAGTATGTGTCGTCCGTAGCCTACTCTCCCGATGGGCGGCATATCATCTCTGGATCGTGGGACAATACAATTCGAATCTGGGATGCCGAGACTGGTGCAGCGGTTGGCGACCCTCCGGAGGGGCATAGCTCGCAAGTGTCGTCCGTCACCTACTCTCCCGATGGACGGCGCATCATCTCTGGATCGTGGGACAAGACGATTCGAATATGGGATGCCGATACTGGTGGTGCAGTTGGAAAACCTCTGGAGGGGCATAGCGAGTATGTGTGGTCCGTGGCCTACTCTCCCGATGGGCGACGCATCATCTCTGGATCTGGTGACAAGACGATTCGAATCTGGGATGCCGAAACTGGTGCAGCAGTTGGCAAACCTCTAGAGGGGCATAGTGAGAATGTGTGGTCCGTAGCCTACTCTCCCAATGGCCGGCGCATCATCTCTGGATCTGGTGACAAAACGATTCGAATCTGGAATGCCGAAGCTGGTGCTGGAGTTGGCAAACCCCTGGAAGGGCATGAGTTGTATGTGTCGTCTGTCGCCTACTCTCCCAATGGTCGGCGCATCATCTCTGGATCGTGGGACAAGACGATTCGAATCTGGGATGCCGATACTGGTGCTGCAGTTGGCAACCCTCTGGAGGGGCATAGCGAGTATGTGTTATCCGTAGCCTACTCTCCCGATGCGCGGCACATCATCTCTGGATCGTGGGACAAGACGATTCGAATCTGGGATGCTGAGACTGGTGCTGCGGTTGGCAACCCTCTGGAGGGGCATAGTTCATATGTGCTGTCCGTCGCCTACTCTCCCGATAGCCGGCGCATCATCTCTGGATCTGGTGACAACACGATTCGAATCTGGGATGCCGATACTGGTGCTGAAGTTGGAAAACCTCTGGAGGGGCATAGCGAGTATGTGTGGTCCGTGGCCTACTCTCCCGATGGGCGGCGCATCGTCTCTGGATCTGGTGACAAGACGATTCGAATCTGGGATGCCGAGACTAATACAGGAGCTGGTAGGCCTCTAGAGGGAGAAACCGTGAATGTGTTGTCCGCCGCTTCCTCTCCCAATGGGCAGCACAATGTTTCTGGATCTAATAGCAACACCATCCGTCCGTCGGAGCAATTTTTATATCCACCGCCCTCATCTGGTGATCCGCTCCATGATTTTTTTAATTCACAGCGTGACTCAGATGGATGGGTCAGAGACTCAAACCGCGGCTTACTCTATTGGGTGCCCCCAGATTGTCGTGGTGGCCTCCATTCACCCGCTCTCATTACAATCCCTCCTACGTCTCACTTTCGAACAGTCTCTCTTGATTTTGAGGACTTTGTCTTTGGAACCGATTGGCCTCAAATTTTCAACAGTGCACAGCGGTAACCATTTTTCCTTGTAACCTTTTGTATATAATTTGGTGTATGAGATACTTGATGGTTATTGAAGCTTGTTCCCGTTTGTCTTACGCTCCTCATTTGACGTCACAAATGGCCAACAAGGGACATGCATCCGACTCGAGATCGAGAACGACTGCGGACATACACATGCAGGAGTTGAGGGGACCAAGTCACGAAGGTAGATGATACGTCCCATTCGTGGTAGCACAGCAGAATAGTATTTATTTGCATAGACAATCTACCGGTGAGATGTACGTGATAAGGCACATAAGAAACAGAGAATAATCCAAGAGGCGAGTTAGGGCTTCAGATACCCTATCGGTGCAATGGGGGGGTCAAAGATGAGGCAAATGAAATGAAATGAGAAGAAATGAACTAGTATTCGAAAAGCAGACGTGAAAATTGAAAGTGTGAAAATTATTTGAGCATATACTTATAATAATCATACTTTATTTTGACAAAAGATGGCTATCTTGTATTCTTCGAATGGAAACCAAGGTATTTGTGTCTCCGTGCCTAAAAAATGTCGTGCAATAGTAGTCGTAAGAATAGATATATCAACTTTAATTCCTGGGTGCAGCCAATAAGGCAGTATCTCGGCGATCCAGACCGTATATAGACCGACGGATTGCTGTATCAATTAAATAAGGGAAGGAGAAGGAGTAGAATAAGAACATGAGACAATAAAGCAAAGCCACTAAGACTGAGAGCCTAGGGCTCTGCAGCACAAGGCTACTGATGCATGGACGGCGGAGGTGACAAAAGGGTAAAGGCGAGGTCTAAAAGTGAGGGCTAAGCACAACTTAATTTCACTTGCGATAAGGATGGGCTGTGATGAAGACTGCTACATAAACCTTTGCGGCCTATTTGGGCAGACACTTCACATCGACGGAAAGTGTTTTCTACTATTAGATGGGTCCATCTCGGACCTATTTTCCAAACTCTTCAAACCCGAGGAGGCGAGACTTACCATGACGACGAGCTGTACGCGAAACCCGCCCTCTTCACCCCTTCTCACTCCGGGCGGCCGGGCGGGGCGGCAATTAAGTGAACTTGCTCCCACTCCTCAGCCCGCAACCAAGCCAAACGAAGGATGACGGCGGACCTGGCACGGAATGGATAGACGACGACAATGATGATCATCCGATGCCACTCCTCAAGCTTGCCGATGCACCATATATGAAGCCACAGAACGATAGAACGACGCTGATCAATTACGGGTTCCGATGGCGTTGTACACTCTCCCTCGCCACCCCATCAGGTCTGGGAGTCTATGAAGATGTGTCGTCAAGGTTAACACACAGGGCAATATTTATTGGCGGGTCTACGAACGAACTCGATTTCGGGCAAGGTCATGGAACGACACTACTTACGACACGCCATGACACACATGAGGTTCAGTGCTTAGATTTATATATAGTGTCATCGTATACGAATTTTCATGGCATGGATGTACACAACCAGTTCTATGGGAGAATACGCAAATTTCTCGGAGCACTTGGGTGTATGTTCAAAGGATTGGAGAGCATAACGCGTCAGATATTGATTGCTACGGAGCAAGGATTGTATTAAATTCCCGATTAAGTTCATATTTGTCACACATCAGCATCTCTTCGGCAACCTCTGAAGGAGATATCATGCATGCTATCTCCAGACCTGCTTTGTGGCAGACATAGCAGCACAACAGCCCATTTGTATCGAGTTCCTTACAACCAAATGGCTGCGCGGGCCACTCCTTAGAACCACTGCGAAGAGGGGGCATATTAAATGGACCAATGTATACTCCCGTGAGTGACTCTCTCAGATGCTCAAGCAATGTTCCATGGACTGGCCCTCTGATTGTGATCTCCTTCAATGCAGCCTGAAACCGACCGGTTAAAAAGCCAGTTTGCCTCTGCTGGATGCATTGAAAGAAATCGGGCCAGACAGGGTACTCAGAAATCGACAGTGCTTCGAGTTCTGGGAGGAAATCTGGATCCACAAGGTGTTGAGCCAGCTGGTCAACACACGTAGATTCACTTATTTTTTCCCAAATCAATGTCAGGCGCTTCAAGTACACAAAAGAATTGAGGAAGGGTAGTATTCTTGAAGGGCGCCGGAATTGCAACTCATCTCCAGAGTAAGCAGTCAGAGGGCTCACTCTCATTTCAGTGACAGTGCCCAGTGTTTTTGAGACATAATCCGCGTTCCAGTATGATGGACATAAGATCTCTTCCTGCCAATGAAAGTTTATGGTAACACGTTGAAACTGAGAGGGATGAATATAGAGGTCGAAAAGATCCTTGATTGACAAATCAAGCTCCATTTTATTGGATGGAGGAAGGTATAAGGCCAGCAAGCCAGGATCCCATTCCGTGAACTTTAGATGGATACTTGAAAGTGTGGAGTTGCTGATGTGTCTCAATCCGAAGGAATGAACCCAACGATACGAAGACAAGCGAGACAGGGGGCACGGATGAGATCCAGCAAGTCGGGCGCTTTACGTTCAAGGTACAGCTCCTCCAAAAAGGGAAACACCAATTCGGTCATTCCTGTGGCCACCAGTGTACTCCAATCTCCATCCAAATCATGCGTTATACGCATTGTCTTGAGGTTGTTGAATATGCTGGGTAGAGGAACCCGCCCATATGGCCATGCGAGGTGTGTGTTCGGGAGGAAAATGGAGAAAAATCTCTCAGTAAAGGCCTCCGTCCAGAGATTCTTTCGTTGTTCAAACGTGAGATGGACAAGCTCGAGTCTGCCATTGAATGTGGAACGCTGCATGCGCTGGAATTCGCTTGCATCAAATATTTTGCTTGCATCATCGTACGTATCTATATGGACCCGTAAATTTCGCAAAGACTTGAAGCGGAGGAGACACGCTTCCAATCGTACATACGCTGCATGGGACACATATTTGTTCAGTTGATAGGTAAGGTCTAGATCCACAAGAACCGGGCACTCAAGCCACTCGACCCATGGGTATTCTGAGATAAATACTTCAGACCAGTCTGCATAGCCGACCTGGAGGCAGAGGTGCCGAAGTAACTCAAACCGAAGCTTCTTGTCCCACAGAGTGTTTATCGAATCAGGTTCGACGGATATAGAGAGAGATTCGAGGTTATGAAAGTGTGTAAATTGAAAGAAAGATTCGGAGTTAAAATGCGATCGGCGCAGTTCAATACGACGTAGACATTTAGGGATTGGGGTAGTCGAAAGCCGGCGAAGGTTGGGTGTATGTACCACCCAATTCATGAAGGCAGCGGAGGTTTCGAGATCTTCCAGTCGAAAAGGATTTTTAAAGGCATACGGGTCGTCGGCCAAAACCCCAACGAGCGTTTTGATGCGGTGTGAATTCTCCATTAGAAATTCTTTGAGGCGGAGGGTTGGCGTCGCACGACATAGGAGGATAATGTTCAGGAGTTCCTTGCCACAGTTGTCGAGGAACAATTGGATCCGTTCCAAGAAGTCGTTCTCCGATTGGTCGATGACGATAGTTGACCATAATGGTGGGTAATTGATCGCAATCTGACACCAAGATCGGCTCACGGAAGCAAGGAGAAGAGGCGCGTCTCGGTAACCCGCGATGATTTGGTCGGAAGGGACAATGCACCACCGTACACTCCAAGGGCGCCCAGCTCCCAAATCCTCTACGTGGTAGACCGCAAAGCTGAATATGCATTCGACTACTTCGATTGGGAAATGATTAACCGGATCGCGGTGTTGCGGGCGGTGGGCGATGTGCTGTTTCCACAACGCTTGCACTAGTTTGTTGTGGCGATCGACGAGAGCACCCCTTTGGGTATCCTGCCACTTAATCAGCCACATCGGACACATATTCTGTACCTTATCTGACTCACTGCCGGACTGTCAGGTTCAACCATACATAGCATCTGCCTGATCGTTTGGAGTTCCGTGATGGCATTCGCATTCGAATTTGTAGGCGTATTTGTACTCGAGGACATTTTCTCTGCACAGATCGTGATTGGTCTTGTGTGGAGGAGGTCAGTGTGGTGACTTCCAACCCCGTGCCTCGGGTTTTCCCATTTAGTGTGTCCTCGCTACTAGTTCATTATTTGTACGCTTGTTAGACCTGATCACATTGGACTTGCACCCGGTAATTACGTTGGCTACCACTGTGCACTCGTTCGATATCCGGGAACGACATTTCTAAGAGGGCCTTGCGTACTGTTCACATCAAATCAAAACAGTATTATTACTCTGACAGGTATATCTACCTCAGACATACCCCACAACATTCCAATGGCCGTAGGTTGGAATTAGCGGGCGACTGCAACGTAACGCTATCTCCTGCCCGGCCGCGGATGCTCCTCACAATTACGCGGCACGTGATCCTCTACGTGTTGGAATTTGGAAATTCTGATTGTATTCGGGTTCGAGCTCCTGGAACCGCCCAACTGAATTCGTTTGTAGCGGGCCCCAACAAACACAATACCATACACAGTATTTTCTGACAGATCTCTGGAGGGACCTCGATTCGAGTACTGGAGGTGCTGACACCGCCAGAAGCGTCTATCGGGTAGATCGGCTCGTCGCGGCCGAGCTGGACGGACCACAACATAACACCATCGTTCGAAACCTCGTTATCCAATCGGTGATCTTGACTGTCCCATCCTCGGAGATAATGGCTATGACCGGTAGCATGATTAGCAGTAGGCGAAGGGGAGGTTAGATATGTGTCCCTCAAAGGTTTGGGTGCCGCTTTTCGAAAGGTAGTCCCAGATTTTGGTGGTGCTGTTGTCGCCAGTCGCAACCATATCGAGGAGGCGTCTTGAGTCAGTGAAACACATCGAGTATGGGGCGAGTGGAGAGGTTGACACGTGCACCCCATCTGCTGATCAAGGTAAAACCAGCCATTGCGTCTAGTACTCAGAGAAACGGCCTTTGCATATTACGAATATATATAAGAAATATTTTCAACTTATTCTTCTGATTTCAGACGGAGAGCAACGATCTGCTTTGTGCTCAAGGCAGGCACCGTCCGGCCGCGGCTGACTGACAACCATCAAGCAGATCCACCACCCACCACACGAACATGACGACTCAAGATCCCAAGAAAGAGAGCCTGTGAGCACCCTCAGCGGTTAGATAGTGCTGCGTGCATTCTCGCTGATCAAGAATCCAAGCCTGTATCTAGACCGTGCGCGCTTTACTTCAATTTACATCCATACAGCTCGTTCTGACTATCATACAGAAATTACACTGCATGACGTTCCAAATCGGGAGTATACAATGAGGTTGTTTGTAGATAATGTGGAGAAAGAATTACAGAAGAAAGATAACCACACCTGGACACCAGCACAACGCCAGTATGTCCATTATTTTCCCCATACGTACACTCACAAGTGGATATGCGTGTATAGAGATGTTTCTCCAACCACCCAGATCCGTGCTGAGGTCCGAATGAAGATCGGGCATTCAGTTTGGGCAAAGTACCGAGAGGGGAACGAAGCCATCGACCTTGATGGAATCTTTAGTGATTACTGGAGCTCTAATAACCACGAATTCACCGTCCTGAGTGAGTCATTATCACCAACCGATCCGCGCATTTCCTCTGATGGAGAAGAACAGAGCCTATTGTCGTTGGGAAGCATAGTGGCTCTCTAGACTTACAGTTCTCTGCAAATAATACTGTTCGTACCTTTCCCACTATACTACCCATCCCCGCCAGTTAATAATGTCCGTGTAGGCGGACGCTCTACGCTCGTCACTTCATGGACTGGAAGCATTGATTAAGGAATACCCCCTTCTGATGAGCGGATCGATAGAGAAGTCCATGGATAGGGCAATTAAATATGGCGTTGTTTTCGCAGAGGTCAGTTGTCCCACATCCACATAGAATGGTCAAGAAATTGACACCTATTAGTTGAACCCAATTACAAAGGCTCTCTTTGGTGTTGCTAGCGTCACGTTTGAAGTTTGTGCTCACTGCTGGCATATCGGAGGTAGAAGTAACTCTTGACGGTTTAGCTCTTGAAGGAACAAAACAAGTATGACCAGATACCATCGGGTCTTTGCGATCGGATGCAGCGTATTCTGCCTTTGACGAAGCAGGTTGCAGATGAAATTGTCTCCGAAGAGACAAAAGTCTTGAAGGAGCTCATCCCACGAATGTTTAAAATAATGTACAGAGTCGCCAGATTATCATGCGATTATGTCAAACGTGGTAGGTGGTCATCCCCTCGGTTTTGACAGTTGCTGACGATCGCAGCTCGAACGATCGGTGGCCCCGCGTACCCGGAGATGATCGAAGAAATGGAAAGAGAGTTGGGCAAGGTGATTGAAGATTTTGACCGTGCCGTGAACGTGGAGGCTCTCCGGCTAGCCAACGAGACCAGTAAGCTCTTTCTCGATCTGTCGATAGTTGATCCTCAGGGCTTGGTGTAGAACAAGTGGAGCAAGAACGAGTGGAGCAAGAATTGTTGCTTAGGCGTCTTAAGCCTGTCGAGACCGGCTATCACCGGAACCTCCGCTGTATGGACGGAACCCGCCAATCTCTTCTCAATCAAATCGTGGACTGGGTAGCCAATAAATCGGGGCAAGAGAATCTTTTCCGGAGGAGTGCGTACTGGTTATACGGATCACCTGGAATCGGCAAAACGTCCTTAGCCCATTCGATCTGCGCAAGCCTTCACGAGCGAAACTACCTTGCTGGAGCCTTTTTCTGCCGGAGGGACGACCCGAATTTGAGCGAGCCCATAAACATCCTTCCGACTTTCATCCACAAACTCGCCATACTCTTCCCTCCTTTTCGAGCCATTGTAGCAAAACACCTTCGCGAAGACCCAAACCTTACTCCAGAGTCGATGAAAGGCTCTCTCTTCCTTGATCTTATCCGCTCCTTTTCTCGCCACCCGGAGCATCCTCTCGTCTTTGTTATTGACGCGCTTGACGAGTGTGGTGACCCTCGGAGTCGCCCGGGTCTTCTAAAAGTCCTGACCAATGCAGCCGCACAAGCCCCGTGGCTCAAGATTATCATCACCAGCAGGACCGAAGTCGATATCCAACATTTCTTTGATGCTCTCACCCAATCGACGTACTTTCCATATGACCTTGCCACAGATCAAGATGCCAATGCTGATTTGCGAACCTTCGCCCGAGGCCAGTTCGATTTGGTGGCTTCGATTTGGCATCTCAACACCCCATGGCCTGAAGAATCAGATTTCAAGAGAGTTATCTCTCGGGCAAACGGTCTTTTCATTTTTATTAAGACTCTTGTCCTTACCCTTGAACATTGCAAGGACCCTGAAGAGTCTTTGAAGGGAGCTCTGCAAGATTCGGACGAGACTGGCTTGGAATCTCTATACGAACTTTACTCCAGTATCACCAAAGCACAAATTGTGCATAATAACCCCGAGTTTCAGCGGATGATCGGAGTGCTTCTTGCGACATCGCACTACCGCCCACTGTGCGATGAGACGATTGCAGAGTTGGCTGGAGTGAAACCCAATCTCGTGAAGAGGTGGGTGGATGATCTCAGCTCCTTACTTTATCGAGATGAAGCGGCCAATAGAGGGATTCGTGTCCGGCATTTGTCGGTTTACGATTTCTTTGTCAGCGGTCACTCTGACTATCAGGTGAACATCCGAGACGCCGACGTGCAGCTGGGGATTACTTGTATCAAGACGATGGTTACGCAACTCCGTTTCAACATCTGCAAGCTCGAAGATTCACGACTCGCTAATGCAGACATTCAAGATCTCCCATCCCGAGTGAAGCAGAATGTTTCGGACCCCCTGCAGTATAGTTGCCTCCATTGGTTGAGCCATCTTTGCCCTCCGCCAGACAAGCACGATCAGCGCATGTTGGTGTTGGGAAGCTTGAAGACCTTCTTTGGAGGATTGTACCCATTATTTTGGGTTGAAATACTGAGCATTATGAGGATGGTCCCAATTGGCGCTCCAAGCCTTCGAAGGTTGGTCTCCTGGGTCAGGGTGAGTACATACGCAGCTTGCCACTAGTTTGGATTCCAATATGATTGAAATCGGCTGTAGGGTGCGGATTCAACGCTTTTTGAGAGAATTCAGGATATTTGTCATTTCCTAATCACTTTTCACACCCCCGTTTCCATCAGCACTCCACATATCTATATTTCAGCTGGGCCATTCCTGCCCTCACAGTCACCTTTATCGAGGATGCTTAGCAGAGGACTCACCAGAACCATCAGGATACGAGTGGGGAACCTATTGTCATGGCCAGTACCGCCATTGGAATGGACGGGACACACTGAGCTCATCACGAGCATAAGTTATTCTCCGAATGGAACCCGCATTGTCACTGGATCTGGCGACAAAACCATTCAGATCTGGGATGCAGAATCTGGTGCTGTCATTGGCGAGCCTCTAACGGGGCATAGTGGGGATGTGAACTCTGTCGGTTACTCTCCCAATGGGCGTCACATCATCTCCGGATCCAAAGACGGCACCGTCCGAATATGGGATGCCGAGACTGGTACTGCAGTCGGAAATCCTCTCGAGGGGCACACTGACTCGGTGAGGTCCGTTGCTTACTCTCCCGATGGTCGGCACATCATCTCCGGATCATCCGACCACACCATTCGGATTTGGGATGCCGAGACTGGCACTGCAATCGGCAATCCTCTCGTGGGGCACACTCACTGGGTGTGGTCGGTTACCTACTCTCCCGATGGACGGCATATCACCTCCGGATCCAAAGACAAAACCATTCGAATCTGGGATGCCGAGAGTGGTGCTGCAGTTGGAAATCCTCTCGAGGGGCACACCCAACCAGTGCGGTCTGTTGTGTACTCTCCCGATGGGCGGCACATTATTTCCGGATCCTCCGACCACACCATTCGAATCTGGGATTCCGAGACTGGTACTACAGTAGGAAATCCTCTCGAGGGACACACTCACTGGGTGCCGTCCGTTGCTTACTCTCCCGATGGGCGGCACATCGTCTCCGGATCCGAGGACTGCACCATTCGCATATGGGATGCCGAGACTGGTGCTGCAGTCGGAAACCCTCTCGAGGGGCACACCCACCCAGTGCGGTTTGTTGCGTACTCTCCCGATGGGCGATACATCATCTCCGGATCCAAAGACCGCACCGTTCGACTCTGGGATGCCGAGACTGGTGCTGCAGTCGGAAATCACCCCGAGGGGCACACTCACTCGATCTCGTCAGTTGCATACTCACCCCAGGGGCAGCACATCATCTCTGGATCCAAAGACCGCACTATTCGAATCTGGGATGCCAAAACTGGTGCTGCAGTCGGAAATCCTCTCGAGGGACACACTGACTGGGTACGGTCCGTTGCCTACTCTCCCGATGGGCGGCACATCATCTCCGGATCCAAAGACCGCACTATTCAAATCTGGGATGCCGAGATTGGTGTTGCAGTAGGAAATCCTCTGGAGGGGCACACTGGCTCCGTGTGGTCCATAGCCTACTCTCCTGATGGGCGGCACATCACCTCCGGATCCAACGACCGCACCGTTCGAATCTGGGATGCCGAGACTGGCGCTGGAGTCGGGAGCCCTCTTGAGGGGCATACTGACTCGGTGAGGTCCGTTGCTTACTCTCCCGATGGTCGGCACATCGTTTCCGGATCCTCCGACCACACCATTCGAATTTGGGATGCCGAGACTGGTGCTGAAATCGGCAGTCCCCTCGTGGGGCACACTCACTGGGTGTGGTCGGTTACCTACTCTCCCGATGGACGGCATATCACCTCCGGGTCCAAGGACAACACCATTCGAATATGGGATGCCGAGACGGGTGCTGCAGTCGGAAATCCTCTCGAGGGGCACACCCAATCAGTGCGGTCTGTTGTGTACTCTCCCGATGGGCGGTACATCATTTCCGGATCCTCCGACCACACCATTCGAATCTGGGATGCCAAGACTTGTGCTGGAATCGGCAATCCTCTCGTGGGGCACACTCACTGGGTGCCGTCCGTTGCTTGCTCTCCCGACGGGCGGCACATCATCTCTGGATCCGAAGACCGCACCGTTCGAATTTGGGATGCCGACGCTGGTGCTGTGGTCAGCACATCTCTCAAAAGGCACGCCCACCGGGTGCAGCCTGCTGCTCACTCTTCTGACAGGCAGCACATTGCCTCTCGATCTGAAGACAACACTACCCGTACGTGGGACACATTTCCATATCTTCCCATCCACCCTTCGTCTTCCCATCCTGGTCTTTTTGCAAAACCCGACATCGATGGTTGGGTCAGGGACGAAGAGGGTGGCTTACTATACTGGGTACCCCACGATTGTCGTAATGGCGTGAATTCACCTGCCATTTTGACCATACCCCTTACGTCTCGTAATCGATCCGTTTCTCTTGACTTTGAAGACTTTGCCTTTGGAACCTCATGGACTCAAATTTTCAAAAGTGAACTTTTCTAGTCATTTGTCCACTAAAATCTGCGCATGTGGTTTGGTAATGGCTGTTCTTTGGTTATAGAAGTTCCGCTCATCATTGATCGTAGTATGAGATCTGTGAGTTGCTTATCACGGTAGGTTCTTCCAGACACGCCAAATAGCGCTCTGGAACGACTCAATCAAACCGGGAGTGGACACGGACCCGTCGGTTGCAGATATACATACCGCGTGTCGTGGCCCGGGGATGCCTGCACACCCACGGATTGCTACGATACTTGCGGGTAGTCAAAATGCGCTAGGAGCGCAACGGGTGGCTTTATGGGGTGACCTTGGGTCCCCTTTTCGGACGTGGTGGTGGTGGATAAAGAGACTCGGGTGTAAAGGAACTGGGGAAGTAGGGCATTGGTTGCTCAGGCAAGTCGCGTCCTGGGTGGTGAGGGGAGATTATTTATTCAGCGTTCCATTAATCTTCTCCGCGTATACTCCTGTTTGGTCATTATGGTGGATTAATGCTGGACATCGACACTAGAGCTTGAGCGAGTCTGCTTGTACAAAGTAACATTCTAGATAACACCCACTGTACTCACGCCACCATCAGGAAGGCTCACATGCAATTCTTCTCGAAATTGCGAATTTGGCCCCGCACGCGACTACACCTGCTCACCCAATGGCAGCAATAACAAGGCGCGAAGCGTTCTTTCGTCACAAAAATACAAGAAAAACAATGGAGGATTCAAAACGAGGGCAAGGAAAAGGGCGAAGCGACCCTCTCCCGTGCGGCCTCACGCCTTGGTCAAGAGTCCGCCCCAGTCGGCGATGAACATTCTCACTACGCAGGCTAATGCTCGGTGCACTCACCCGTACCTGTACTCCGATCTGGGATGTGAGCACCGCCCAAAAAAGAGGGTAGGAGACCAAAAAGGAGAATCGCGAGTTGGCTCCACTGCCTACCAGTCAGCTTGCTTTGCCCACTCAATCTATGGAGAAGGATAGTGATTCAGTGCTTCCTTATATTGGTTTAGAGGGGCCTTCCAATCATCCCGAACCTCAAGGGTCGGCCGGCAAAAATACCCTCATTTCGAGCCCATCCGAGTCACCAGCGACCAATGCACCGACTTCACAACCTGAAGAAATCTCTCGTGAGAAATATTACTGTGCTGTCCCAATAGGAAGTCCGCGTTCTCAGTTGGCCAAAGAACCTCTCGAGCCTGAGGATCTGCGCCATGGGATAATACATATTGAAGAAGGGCCCTCAAAGAAGCGTCACAGTAGAGTAGTATGCCTATTTCTGTGTATCCTTATACCTCTCATTCATTATCAGCCTAGATGCCAGACCTATGCAGTAGATCTCGAAGGAGCCCTGGTCTTCAGAGCCTTGGAGGCATTATCGACGAGCACCTTCGACTACGTTCCGATGGCACCTCACAGGTGAGTCACTTTGTACCTCTACATCTGTGCGGGCTCTCAACAACCTATTCTGCTATATAGGCAGCAAGCCCTTCGTCTCGGTTTGCAACGACTGCTCCGCTCAGGATCCTGCACAGAGATTCATTTGTTCCAACCATGCTTATGGTTCCAGGGCACGGTCTAGGAAGAAAGTTCGAAGTTCGCCGGGATAGTGTGTTTGAATTATTGGATCAATTTCCTTCGCCAATTTCCACTCCATCACCAGTCACACCCGGCGTAGATCATGTATCTCCAGGCCCCCCTCCCCCATCCAGCCCTAGCGACACTCCTATCGTGTCTGCGGCACGCGCTAGCTCGAATTCGGATACATCCACCAAGCTCAGCACCTACCAACGTTGTTCAGAAATGTCGTTGTTTTCGCCACTGTTTCAAGGATCGAACGCCCTACAAGACCAAGGCAACCACGATTCTCATGATGAACCTGAGCTTGTCCAACTCTTTGTGCCGGGCGGTTTCGCGTCTGAGCGCGGGGCTCTTGCGCGACCGCCATCCGATCTCTCCTCATCATCTCAAGGTGGGGTATCCGATATCCGTCCTCGATCTCATTGGACGGCGGAGGAAGAGGCATTATTAGATGAATATCGTTGTCGAAGTGTCCAAGAGTCGAACTCTGATGGCTCTCGAGTAACTCGGGATAGTTCAATCATTTTCTACAATCCTTTCGTAGCGGATGAAGGGGACGACGAGGAAGGGGAAGAAGATCTACCACTAGAAGATCTTCGCAAACGGCTCAAATTGACCTCCACCCTCCTCCCTCAGAGTCTCGAGAATATATCAACGGTAATTAACCCGACAACAGCATCGTGCGCTCAAGCTACGAGCACCGAAGACCCGGGTCTTGCGGGGATTGGCTGTGGGCCGAGAAACCGCCCAAACTCTTCTTTTATGCCCAGTAATATCGAACTCAATGACAGTCCCAGATTCAGTGTCCGTGCTCTCTCTGCGACGCCCTCCATCGCCAGCACGACTGTCCCTAGCGGATATTGTCCTTCAGTGGCACAACTTTCCCCAGCTAAGGCAGAACATGACGAGCACAGTCCAAAGAGGTGGACTGAGGTTCCTTTCAGGGAGTACTTTCCGGTCGATTTTGAACTTGCCCTTGGTGGGACATCTCGGTATCCAGCCTTTCCTAGTCCACCGCCTTACGATAGTTAGTTCACCATCTCCACACAAGTCGTAGTTACTAACCACACCCCCTAGGCCGGCACCCCGCGCGATCGTCCTCGAGTGTCCCTTCTTTAGGGGCGTGTAATCTCCCTTCTCCGAAACTGGACAACCCGACCAGCTATTCGCAGAAGTGCTTCTCCGAACAGACACTAACCAGTAATTCAAGGCGCCTCAGGAACAATCCAAATTCGCAGGACGGATCGGGTGTGAAAGTCCTGGGCTCCACCAATGCTAATATACCTTCCTGTCTTCCGGTAGTTTTCGGGTGTCCCGCAGCTGGAAGTACGGCTGGAAATGACGTTCAGAATCCCAATGGTAGCCAAAGTGGATCGAAAGGAGCGAGACGAGTTCATGGTGCGTCGAATTGGCGGCCACCTACATGTTGGGACATGCCTGGATGGGAGCCTGCAATCGAACTCGTCGGAGAAAGGGACGACCAGGGCCTTACATTCAGTATGATCCACCCCTGTGAGGCCTCAAGTCACCTTGTCGAAACTGTTTTATCACCCGCATCCGACTCGCAAGTGATATCCACGCATACTCCCAGCCCATCTCGTTCTTCACCGTTTCTCATGTCCCCCAAATTTTGGAGATCGAGTCCTCCCGCGTTTATCCATCGTTTGGCTTCCCGTTCGCCCCAACCCAACAGCTTATAAACCCGAGCATAGCCATCTTTGGAGGTTTATACAGGTTTGTAAAGAGCGGGGAGGGCGGGGTTTACACCAAACGGGACAGGGAGGAGAGAACCGCCATCTAGCCACCTAAACTTCTCGTGGCATCACTTTCAAATCTCCCCTCTCTTCTGCTCCATATCACAGTTCTTAGAATCCCTTCTTTCCCTGATTGTATTGACTTCCATATTCCACCACCTCGCTCATAGATACTTCCCAAGCCCAAGTTCATCGTGCATTTCGAGCCTCGTGACGTTGAGAATGACGCCCTTCTGCCTTCCTCCTTGAGGAACTATCCAGAAACCACGTCTGGCGATGACGTCATCTAAGGACTGTAGTGCTCCTGATAAAATAGCGATGTAACGGGGAAAGCGAATAATTTTTAGTTGCAGCTGTGTAACATTGGTTTACTTGTTGGAACCGCTGTGACGAGTTGGTAAAGAGCACAAGCCCCGCATCACCGCATCACGACGTCATGTTCGTCATAATACATAAGGGCGGAGTTTGGTATCACAAGAAACAAAAACTACTTGTCTCTTTCCCTTCTCACAACTTTTGACGACAAATCCCATGCGTCTCCTCACCACTCTCCTCGTCGTCACAGCTGCCAGTCCCGCCCTTGGCGGCATCTGGGGCTCAGACCCTCAACCGACTCCATGGACTCAAGAGCAACTAGAAAAATCTCAAAAGTACCTCCGCGACGTAAAGGAGGATTCATTTAATAGCTGGAACGAGGGCCGTCTGCGCCAGTTCCTATTGGACAATGGCGTAATAGAGCCCAAAGGAACCAAGGTATTCCATTGTCTCTCCAAGCCTAAGAAGCCTTCTTATATTCTTGGTTCTAGGAACAACTCATTCAAATGGCGAAAAAGCAATACTGGGCATATACTTCCGCACTTAGTTCTGTTTCACGAGCCGCTTCCACTGCTATGTACGGGAACGAGTATGAGCAAGCGACCAAGAGCGCGGCGTCTGCCTACTCTTCCGCTTCGGCGCAAGCCTCGAGGAGCGGAACTTCAGCAGCGAGTGGTGCTACAAGTGGCGCATACTCTGTTGCATCGGATGCGAGCTCCACTATCTCTTCTGCTACCGCCGCCGCCAGCAACCAGGTGGTTCGTACTTTCGATGACAGCCGGGACTACGTCTACAGTGAGTATAACTCTACTTATCGTAT
>Ga0307515_10006908_pt1 | contig 22552 bp, 20 predicted proteins | sample 17_EM_MG_FD_194513 | JGI IMG/M metagenome (GOLD analysis project Ga0307515, IMG submission 194513) | Populus trichocarpa ectomycorrhiza microbial communities from riparian zone in the Pacific Northwest, United States - 17_EM | ecosystem: Host-associated > Plants > Roots > Unclassified | place...
TTTTGAAAGAAATAACAATTAAAGGTAGTTTTTTAAATATATAAAGCACAATTAAATTTGAACTTTCTTGGAAGATAAGCTATAAAAATAAATTTACTGATCTTAAGAATTAGCACAAGAAGATTTATAGATAATTTATCTTTTAAAGATTAAATTTATAGATACTTCTTCCAACTTCCCCTTTCTCTTTCGCGACGCATTCTCAAGAACCACAACCTCAAATCGAACGACAAGTTGCAAAGCCGAAGAGGAAAAGAAAAGCAAAAGCAGGGAGTCTTTAAGTTTCAAACAATAGAAGAGATTTTGAGTCGTGGGCTTTTCACTTCATGATCCAAGGTTTTACCTTTATTTTTGTTTCAGGTCATTTGGGTTGCCATTGTCGAAACCACAGGTAGCAGGGCCAAGTCGTCTTCCTTCGACATCGAAGCTTCTAGATGCTTCAATGCTGTTGAATTTGCCAACGGCTGGTTTAGATGGCACTGAAATAGGGTTTTGCACTGCTACTACATTCTTCTATTAAGGGAAAGGCATTTGTGGCTCACCTACGTTTGTCATGTCCGTAACAGAGGCATAAGATTAGGTGCGATGCCAACTGAACTGGCAACAAATAGTGGCTTCACCACCCTTTTCTCCTTTAAACAAGGATAAATCAAACAAAATGCATTTTACTTATGGAAGAGGAATTCCCTTCATTGACCACCCTTTTTAATCCTCTTTTCTCCATGAAAATTGGCTCTTGGCAGAGAGAGAGAGAGAGAGGGACAGAGATTACAGAATCGCATGCAATATTATTGTAGTTGTGCATCAGGTAGAGGACAATATTTCTTGCAAGTTTTTTTTTTTTTTTTCAGATAGCAGCTATCATCGTATTCAAGATTCAAGAATGGAGCAATATGATGGCAACATATTTCAAAGACAAGCACAACCAATACCCAAAACCAATGACAAAGTAGGGAAGCCACCCACAAGGCTACAGAGGCAAGCCCCACGAGCTCTGGATCTCGATCAGCTCTCCACCCCTCTTCTGCCTGCTAGTCAGGCCTCTCCTCCTCCTACTCCAATCCCTCTTCTATCACCACTCTCTGTATCTCCTCCGCCGTTGCCATCGGAGGCAGAAGAATTTACATTTCCTGTAATATGTGGGGATAATGACAAAGGGAGGGAAGATGATGTTCACGATGCATCTTCAGAGGCAAGAGTTTGGCAACATCCAGCAGTAGCCAGTGGATACATTGAGCCGTCATCCTTGTTTACTTTCTTCCAATCTAAATGTCTTCTCGTTGATCACGCACAGTCATGATTTTCAATTGTATGTTGAGTTATTGTGCATGATTTCAACTCGTTGCAGGTTCTGTTTTGTTGTTTCAACCTCCGAGGATTTCTCTCCAACACAGCTCACAACTCAATACAGCATTTTCTAGGGATGGAAATCCCCACGATGTATAATTGTTTCGTTTGTTGATCTCAATAGGAACTCTCTTGGAACGGTTTCGCCAGAAAGATGTAAATAAACATAAATTAAAGAGTTTTTCTTACTTTCGAACAATGTTGCTATCATCACAATCTTTTTGAAATGCTAACTCCTACTATACAAGAGGAATGGTCCCCCGCCAAGAAACCTCGTGATATGATAAATCAGCTCCATGAAACAGGGTTTGTTAAGAATTGACGCCCACCCACCGCCAAATCCACAAGAGAAATGGAAATCTACAACCCCTATAGGCATAATCTTGGCACCAGAATTCAAACGGTTTGGCATGTGGCCAATGTCAGATTTCGACTGACTATACAATTATCTGCTAGTACCGTTTGCTTGGCAGTATTTTTCCACGTGTACAATACAGACTTGATGAGGAAAGCAAAATACTGAAGCATGTACAGGAGAAGGCACCAGTGGCACAGAGCATGATCATTGTCAACCAAACTGAACATAAAAGGTGTGAATAAGCAAAAGAAAAGGGGATGAAGCAGTTTGTCCAAGTGTATGACATAAATGAAATTACATTGGAATCTCAAGAAAAACCTCCTGCAGTCATACATTATAAAAGCTGAAAAGCTCTTCCTTTATGTACAATAGGCCAACCATCCAACCCATTCAAAAGGGTTTCAATTCAAAAAAAAAAAAAAGCATCTCGCTCACTTCCCTTGAGCTCTCACTAGAGGACATTTTTGAGAAACCTTACCACACAACCAGTGGTAACTCAGGATACGTCCACTAAAAGCAAATGATACTAGCTGCCAAGCAGACATTCCCCTAACAAAATCAAAAGTCAAATTCTCCTGTTGCCTGCAAAAGAGAGCCAGCATTCCAACAAATATTTTGGAATTTTAGTACAATACAGAACCAAATTGTAACATCAATTATTTGATGGAAGACAGACCTTATTAAAGAGAATGTCCTTGTTGTTTATATGCATAATACCATCCTTGAGTATGCATTTCCACCTGCTCTTGGTACGGGTCACCTATCCATGCAAGAAAAATGTTATTATCAGAAGACTAGCATCACTGGTATATTCAACCAACTAAACCAACCTGTTATGATGAACACTACCAATCAAACAAAAATAGAAGAGTGCATCTTTACCTTGTCAAATTGAGCTAAAACCAAATGTTGCGGCGTATTCAGCTCCTCTCCTTGGTCCACATCATCCAGATCCTCATCATCATCATCATCTTCATTCAGCGGCTCATCATCATCATCATCATCAGCAACATCATTTTGACTGACAACAGCTGGGGTACTTGCCAGTGGATCTGAGAAGTGGAAAGGAGAAACAAAAAACAAATACCTTTGATTGTCACAAACATACTCAGCAAATTTATCAAATTAGAAAAAGACACATATTACATAAACTAACCATTGGGAGCTGGTGTGTTTGCTATGTTGTAATCTTCATTGGCAACTCCTTGATAATTGTATATCTTCAACAGAAAAATCAAAGACAGAAAAATTAGAAAGAAAATGGTAATCTCTGGAGAAAACAATATGTCCCATACTCAATTTTCAAAAGTTCATTGTTATAAATAATGAAGGTATAGTCTCAGCAACATAGGACTCCTGATAATATTTCAGAGACAATCTCATCCTACAGTACATTAACTAAAAAGGCTGCTCTCAAGACCTGAACATCACCCTTACATGCAAACCAAGGACATAAATAGTGCTGGCTGCTTTAACCACCATTTCCAATTACATGTTCGAAGAGCAATTATATATAGTATTTGATCCAAATGAACCAGATGGTGGGAGCTACAATCATTCTTCAATACTTTGCAAGTACCAGCTACCTTACAATCAAGCCATATCCCGAAAAAATCAACTCATTCCACATCCTAGCCCCATGGCATAGATAAAAACATGGAAGGGATTTTGGTTTAAGCCTCATCAACTTTTAATAATATCCTACTAGCTTTCAAGCAAACCACATTCAGGGTATGAATCAGGAAAAAATGAGTTTTGTGTTCTAACTCCATCTATAAAGAGCAACCAGCTACCTTTCAGATTAGCCATACAAAGCATGAACGTGGAAGCAGCAGCATGTATCAGAAAATAAAATAACAAGTGCTTCAGTTACACGTTCTGAGCCAACTGTACACCTTAGTATGTCCATATTTCCAAGAAACATGATACATAATCTAAACTGCTGTCAAAAAAATCCGAATTTTGTAAAATTACTGTGAACTTATGCACATTGTCGCTTATGGTATTGCTAACTTTTCATCTCAAGACAGGGTTTCTTCACAGACAGTATATTTGTAGGTATCTAGAGGCATGCTTATACATGTGGGCATGCACAAAACATGTGAAAACCATCTTCAGATCACAGCTACCTGATGCTACTCCAGATTAATAAGTCCTCCAAAACAAGGCGGGTGATGATGAGACAGATTGTGCATCACTTTGCCAGTGCATGAGTGAATGAAAGGGTTTTTCTATCCTTTTTTTTTCTTTTGCTGGATGAAACATTGTATTTCTAGTTACAAGATAAAGAATCAAGAAATATATGATCCTATACTGACTGGGCCAACACAGGCTGCCCTTTACGAAGCAGGAAACACTGGAAATTAGATAAATAGAAAAACACTGTTGGGACAAGGATGGATGCAGCGCAGCACTTTGCCAGTGCATACATGATTCTAGAGCAAGGAAACCACATTGAATACATATTGCATACTTGATTGCATCTTTGTATTTCAAGAAAATTACAAAAGCAGTAATACATACATTGGGAGTAGAAAGCACATCATCATAAGGATCAGGAATTGGCCCATCCACTTGAGGAATCTTCAAATATGACCTCGACACACGTGCTAAGATCTCTTTATTTTTAGTGGTGCTAGTGTCACATCTTCCAAGAGGATCATTCCCTTGGCTTACCTGAAATTTATCATTACATGAGCTAAAGATATAGCAAGTTTCTGAAAACATGCAGATCTTTTAAAAGACACGAGCAGTTAAAACGAACCCTAAATATTTCACTGTTAGGCTAACATGCATTTGATTTCAAAGAAAATAAAGAGCTAGTGCTTGAGATAAACTGAGGCTTCCAGGCATATATCAGCTCCTCGTTGCCTTGAATGATCGATTTTCAAAAATTTAGAGAATTCTCAAGTTGCAAGTTTGAATCAGAACATACAAAACAAAATGAAATAACTGCAATGGTAAGACCTGACTTGGTCACAGACAACCAGGTTATTTCCCAAAAGGCTGGAATTCATGAGAACCTCAGCATCATGGATACATGTAGTTAATGATGCTGATCAACAGTATTTATCCAGGGCAGTAGTTAATGATGTGATAAATAGTATCCATCCATTCTTCACTTAACCTAATTCGAATACGTAGTCAATAATGCCTATTCATTTATTTGGTCATCTTCAAACTAATTTACAGAAGCTGGACAAATCAAAGGATTTTGTTCAGAAATGTCATATGACGGGGGGTGCAATGATTGTGGTGGCAGGGAAGCTGAAACTGGTCTGGTGCAAGTTAGAAGCGTTGGATCACAATGACATTCTAAGAAACAATAAAAGAAATATATTTTTCAATCTCATTTAATGGTCAACTAATATCACAAATGTTTCAAAAGAACAACAAAGATTGTTTGCGCCTCACAATCAAGTTGTGATTCATAAAATCCGATTACCAACTGACTAAAAGGAGCATGAGTATCAGAGTCAAAGTTCGATAATAAAAGAGTATCACAGTCACAGATGATAGCTAATCATATCCCATCTGCTACGCCCCATTCTATGGAGAAAAGCAGGCAAGCCCTACCTTCTCTAGCAAAGATTCTGCATAATGCAAGGTGTGCCAGCAAAAGGACATGGAAAAGGATGAATGGTTCCAACTCACGCGCACTCTCTTTCTCTAGAGGCATAAAAATCTCAAGCTCGTTTCTCAAACACATCAGAAGAATCTAAACTTGATGCTAATGACATGAATTGGTTCAAATTTAAGGATGGTCAATCGATACATGGTAGAAGATATATCAGCAGCTATGTTTTCTTTTCCCCTTCAAATGGCATCAGTCGAACAGTTGATAGCTCTATTAGCAGCAATGAAGGAAATCCTTTGGAAATGAACTTTAAACTGAGTAGTTAAAATGGCAAACAAAAATATGATGGCCAGAGTGTAATTCTTCTTAGTTTATTGCTTGTCCAAAAGAAAAGGGAACTATCAAGATGCATTTGGTACGCGGGACTGGACAGGTTGTGTTGTGTTGTGTTGTGTTTGTTGCACACATTGGACATGACAGACTGTGTTGTGTTTGGTGACAAGAAAAGGATTCAATCCTCTTCCTGTCCAAAGTTGTCCCAAAAGCAAAATTATTGTCCCATCATGGGGTGGAACAGGCTTGTAAGATACAATAGACAAAATCATTATTTCTCAATTTTCCATATTATCTGTTATTTATTTATCACTCGTTGATTTTTAAATTTGGATGACTAAAGTTTGACCAAGTTTACCTATATTTTATTAAAATGAATTTTTAGATGTAGGAGCTTAGTTGCTAAAAAAAATCCAATTCAGGACTAAATTGCATTTACCAAAAAATTAGAGGAACGGAAAATTTAAATAAGGGCTAAACTGTAATGAAAATAAAATCTAGGGACTGAAACATTATTGATAAAGTTCAGGGACCAATATGAATTTTTGCAAAAACTTCATTCACTCTTGTCCTGTCAAGTGCACCAAACACAAGACACGACCATGTATTTGTCCAGTCCACTTTCATTTGTCCTGTCATTTAAAATGATCTTCAATCCTTTATAACCATAAGTGACAATTTCATTGACCATCTTAATTGAAAAACCAAGAGTCGATGCCATGGGTTGAGCCACTATCCTATTAAGTATTCCCATACTATGATGCAATTAAATAGTTCCTAGAAGTAATCCAGCATAAAATTTACTGAGTTAAGCAAAGAAATGTTTCTCAAATGATTAAACCTTTTCATAAAACAGCAAAATCCATGGTCCTCTCATGGTACAAAAAGATGATTATTTGTAACAGAAGAACTCCATGAATAAAATTAAGAAAACCAAACAAGAACAGATCAGGAAACAGTAATTTTAGATAGATGTTCAGAAGCTTTGTACAGGGAAATTCTCTTTGATTAAAATACTCCTTCAATGCACCAAAATGCTTGACATGAACTCTCTTTCCTATAACGGTTTTAGCTACCATATGTGAAAAGCACTCACATTAACTTTAAGTCTACAAACAAAAAAAGAGAACATGTTGCAAGATAAAGATCAGCAAAACTCTATGTATCTTATTGTCCACCTCTGGCTTATCCAGTGGCTCAAAAACTCCAAAGGTTCTACTCACAAAAGTTACACCTTTATAAAACATTGATCTTGGTTTCAACCCACCAATGAGAATGAAGCTTGCTGTTGCCTAAGTCAACACATCTTAGACATAAGAGTACATGTTGGTTATTTTCCACTTGCTGAAATTCATTTTTTTCTCCGAGCAAAAACTCCACCTCAAAAGAAGAGCACAATATAAACTAATTACAGCATAAATTCATTACAAATAACTGATCTGGATTTCGACACATAAACTACAAATTGAAGTTAAATTCACATACAGCACTCAGCTTTATAGTCAAAACCTGACGAGTCACAAGACTCAATTTTAAAGTTAAAGTCCTTTAGGATGCATGCCCTGACACCTTTGTGGAAAAGAAAGGTTTTCATAATATGAGAAAGTAGAACATCAATGAATAAAATAAATAAAGGATGAAAACAAAGTCAAAATTTTGCTTGCTAGGAGGAAGCCCATAGTAACTAAGAGAATTAAAGTTAACATATATCATAAACAAATAAGAATTCACATTCAGCTCAACCTGAGAAACCTCAGAAGCAGAATCCCCAGCTCCATCTTGCTGGGGTATGAATCCACCATTGTTATATTTCGGAGCAAAATCCTCGCGCTTCCGTTTTCCAGAAGGCATGAAGAAGTCCTGGAATTTTCTCCAATATCAAAACATAAGTTACCTCTGTGGCAACAGTATGTTATTGTTTCGGATGACAAATAAGGGAATTGTTTCTGAAAATAAACCTTTAGCATCCCGAACCTTTTGACCATGAACTCTCCTCAAAGCACAAAACTACACAGTACAAACAAAAGTTACCTGTGTCAAGGCTTGGTGAGAGGTCCCTCTGTCCACCTCATCCCGCCCTTCAACATAAGCTACAAATGCACAGCACTTATTAGTTAATACTCTTCAAAGACAACAATCACTAAACAACTTGCTAATGTGACAAGACTTGCCAACATTGACATCAACACTAAGAGGCGGCCTTTGATGCATCCAAGTGGGAGGTTGCTGTTGGAAGACAACAAGGAAAAGATCAGTCAGCATATCCATAACCAAATAACAACTCTACATTAGTGCAGCAAGCTTCTGGCCACTAATCTCCCAGGGAAAAAAACAAAGGCACACACCCCACACCACACGAGCACTCTCACACACACACACACAAAACATGTGAAACCACACACTGAAACTAGCATCTGCTAAACAAAGAGGGCTGAAAGATCAAATCAGTGCTTACCATGAAAGGGCTGGGTCTCCCAGCTTTTCCATCGGTACTGCCCCCAGCATCACTGACAGGGGTGGGATAATCACTAGATCCAGTAGGAATGTTATACATGGATGAATTGTCCACACTTCCAGGTAAAGGTGTTTGCGCATTTCCAGGTAAAGGTGTTTGCGCACTTCCAGGTAAAGGTGTTTGCGCACTTCCTGGTAATGGCGTCTGCATGGGTGTTTGCATTGGTGTCTACAATTCCAAAAACCCACATAAAAAATTCTTGCTGACAAAATAACTGAACTCATAAATCAATTCAAAATCCACATACAACAAACAGATATCAAAACTACCACTGACAATTACTTAAAAATTCAAAAACAACTCAACCAAAAACACATTTTACCAATAAAGATATGACAGGAAAGAGTTTCCACTGGCCCATTTCAACTTAAGGTTCAGCAATCACAAAGAGGTGCTAAAAATTAGTAAATCAGCTAAATCACTTCACTAAATTCAGCAGACATGACAACAAAATTGATACAAGGAGCAAGTCGCAATTACTCACAGGAGGGAAGAGTATCTCAGCAGTGGGAGTCTCATATTCCTCGGTCCCTTCATACGGTACATTAAGGTCGTGTACTGGAGTAATTGGACCACCAGGTACCGGCAGCTTATTAGCTGATGACCTATCTATTGTACCACATATAGCACCTGCTTGCATCATTTTCGTCTCCCAAAGCTAAACTCCCCATACAACAAAAAAAAAACAACAACAACAACAACAAAATCAGCAACTTTACAGCTCCCGGTATGAAAATAGATTACAAATCTGAAAACCCTAGAACTCATAGTAATACTAGATCCAAAGAAAATCACCAATCAGAGAAAAAACTAAGATTTGAAAAACCCTAAAAAATTAACAGCAAAATTTAACCCAAAAAAAGGAATAGGGAATGTTGATTACTCCTTGAAGCTCATAAAGGACGGTCTCACCGGGCCCACCGTTATTGATGAACTCGTCGCGGACCTTGTTGATGACGTCTTCGATGACGTTGATGTAAACGGGGCTTGTTGCATCCGATGACGCCATTCCTCTCCTCTCAATTTTTTATCAAATAATTCAATTCTACCGTTTTTGATAATATCTAAACCCTAATAGAGATTATTTAAGACATAAATCATAAGAAAATCGTTTTGGAAAGGAAACAGGGATTTCTAGGGTTTGGATTTGTGGAGGGAAGAGAGAGGATGAAGTTCAGAGAGAGAGACGAGAGAAGAGGCGGACGAGAAAAGAGAATAAAGGGTGGAATATAAATAGGTTTGCATCCGATTCAAGGAGTGGGTCCACGTGTCGAGATCTGCTTTGGTCTTTATATTTTTTACCCGGTAAGTGTACAACGTTTGGTTTTATTTGTACACTCACTCCCTCTCAGAGTAGCCTGCTAGTGGACAATTGATAGGCCTTTTTTTTTTATCATGTACACTTCCGAATTTGAAATAAAAAATTATATTTAATTAAGTATGTTTTAGGCAAAGATGAATTAAATGAAGTTAGGTGTTAAAAAATGCGTACTAAGAGGTCATTCTACGCTCAACATTTAACCATAAACCATTAACAATTATTATAAATTTAAGGAAACCCAATTTCATTGTGGAAATGGCACAGTTAAAATTTTCTCCATTTTTTTTACTGTAGCGGGTATTATAGCAGTTACAAGTTTGTAATTTTTTATTTTTTATTTTATATACTTTGTATTTTTATTATTTTATATTTAATCTATTTATCACAATTTTTTTATCTTCGTTTTTTATCGTTTTTTTTTTCTTTACATGTTTTTTTAAAAAATATATATTATTTTTTGTTCTTTACACTTTGAGTATTTATTACTTTACATTTAATCTATTTATACAATTTTTTTTGTTCTTAATTTCATTTTTTTCTAATTTGTGTTTTATTTTTTATCTTTACACTTTTGTTTTTTTTTGAAAAATTATTATACAAAAACTATGAAAATGAAGTTTCACTGTAACAATGGTAACATTGTCTCATCTTTCTAATGTGTTAAAAATTAGTTTGAGATCTTACATGTTTTTATTAACGAACATGATCTTCATTATATTTTATTATATATAAGCATCGATTTTTTAATTCATGATTATATTTTTTACTCGATGTCAAAAAATATGTTAATAACACTGACATATTAATTATTTTGCATTGAAAAAAACTTATTTGACGTGCAGCTAGGCGAGTCGAGTAGACATATTAACACTTTTTTTTATATTTATTGGCACAAATAGTTATCAGTTTATTTAATTAAATGAATATATATGCTTTTTAATTTAATATTAGGATTTTTTTTGTAAAAATAAATGCTTTTAAGAAACTTGCATGTTTATTTATTTTTTTACCAAAAAATATTATTCGACTCGCAGCAAAGTGCGGGTCAAAGAACTAGTAACAATTAAAACAACATTTCTTTTTACTATTCAAATTCAAAAAAGCATTATTCACCGCTCAAATAATTGTCCATTTACTATACATTTTTGTCCACTTTTTAAATTTTGGTATTTATACAGTGCAAGGTTTACATTTTGGTCACCAGAACTTTACTTTTTTTTAATTATATCCTTTCAAGCATTGTTGTCAAAATCACGAGTTGACTCATAAAATCATACGATTTTACAAGTCAACATGTATATAACGTGTGAAATCAGGTTAAAAACTCAAAATCGGTCAAATTCGTTCAAAATCTGTCAAACTCGGTAAAACCGGACCAATTTAACAAGTTTGACCAAAGTTAAAAAAAAATGTTGACTCCTTGAGTCTTTTATCCCTGACCCTGACTCCCCTGACACTCCACCCATAGTCCCCACCCCCAGTATCCCCTTTTTTCTTTGCCCAAATCTCAACCCTAACGACTAACACCAGCAGGCAGTAGCACAGCTGGTTCCACAGAGATTAAAACTGTCCTTTTACTGTTGACCTAGAGTTAGACATCTTTCTATCATTATTTTCTAGTGTTGGAGGAGATCTCTTTCCTGCAATAGATCTAGAAACAACCTTGCCACTGCCACCACTATTTCTTGATGGCGTATTACCAGCACTCGATCGCTTTTCTAGATTCCTGATCATGGCCACAAAAGAAAAAAGAAAAAAGAGATGCAAACTTGCTGATGAGAAATGCTTTGGTTTGGTTATGACTAGAAGTGAAAGAAACGTTCGCTAATGTGTACAAACAAACAAACAAACAAAAGTGGGTTTTTTTTCTAGATTAGAAGTGAATATAGATCAACGGCAGAAAAAGGGAGAGCATAAAATTTAATACCCACCTAAAATAAGAAAAAGAAAAGAAAAACATATAACCAATACCAAGTTAAGATTAAAGTTGTGACACCTAAAATAATATACATAACTCATAATTGTGTTCTAAGAACGAGAAAAAAAAAAGAAGATTATAAAACATATTTCACAAATATCACCAATACCAAGTTAAGATTAAAGTTTAGTACAAATATTGTTAGAAAATTTTTAGTGGAGGATATGTTTAGTTTACATGACACACCAACATATTGTTTGTTTTAGATTTGTTAATTTTTAGTTAATGAAATTATATAGACATAATTGTATTATATTGTATTTTTAAGTTATTTAAACCATGTATGAATTTTTATTTGAATTATGTATTTTAAGATGTTTGGACATTTGTATTGTTTATTTTATTTTTATTTTAATTGTGTTATATTATTATTTACTACTTGACTGAAATTGTCAATATATAATTAGTTAAAATATTTTACTTGTGATTTTATGATTTTATAATTCGAGTTTACTATCCGAGTTTATATTGTATATTTCGTGTCGTGTCAAAAAAGTGTTTTTGACAACCTTGCTTTCAAGTAATGTTCCATGGTTTTATGCATATGGATGTGTTTTGAAATATTTTCTCTAATTTACCTCACGTGATGTTAAATGTTTCAATATTAAATTAAAAATCAATTTTAGAAAATAGTGTTTTTTCTTATTCTTAAAAACAATTGAGAGATAGAGAATTGAAATTGACATAAATGAAGAAACAAAAGGACTCTTCCACAACAAAAACATGCAAAAGTTTCATTTAATCCATCGTGTTTCACTTTTTGTTTGCATTTTAATCATGAACTTCATTTGCATCGTCTTTTTGTCTTTGAAAATTGAGATAGAATAGAGAATGTCACCTAAAGTATTGAGAATGTTCCAATGACTTTCACCTATATTGCATGTCATCGATTCAACTTACCTTATCCTTTCAAATGCTTTAATGATTCATGATCCGAATGAATCACGGATTCTTTTAGCCACAAGTAATGCTATCACGTCTCCAAAGTTATCATCAAAGCATAAAGCTCCTTATCATAAGTAGTGTAGTTCAATATTGTACCAGTGAGCTTTTCGTTGAAATAAGCAATAAGTCGTTTATCTTGCATTAAAATAGCTTCAATACCTATTTCTGAAGCATCATTTTCAACCGAAAAAACTTTCATAAAGTCAGGTAAAACTACTAAAGGTGTTAAACAAAGTTTTTCTTTCAACAAGTTAAATGCATTATCTTGTTCAATACCCAATTTAAAACCAATTGACTTTTTGACAATCTTAGTAACTGGTGCAACTAGTGTGCTAAAATCCTTAATAAACATCCTATAGAACTAGCCAAACTATGAAAACTTCTTACTTCGGTCACAAATTTAGGTGTAGGCTAATCTTAGATGACCTTTACCTTGTCTTTATCCATCTCGACACCTTATACAGTTACAATATATTCAAGAAACACAATTTTCTCCGTGCAAAGATATTAAGATTAACATACAATTTCTCACTACGCAATACATTGAATACACTACACAAATGATTAAAATGCTCATTTAAGTTCTTGTTATAGATCAAGATGTCATCAAAATACACAACCATTAATTTACCTATAAATACATGCAACACATGATTTATTGGCCTCATAAATATTCTAGGTGCATTTATAATTTGAAGTCACCTTTACAAGTTTTACCCTTTAAAGGTAAGTTCAAAGCATACCTTTATCATAACATTCATAACTTTCTTTTTTTATCAACAAAAATACATAAAATAAAAAACTACCGCAATGCATAGGTTTTTGGCAAGTTATAATAATATTTAACAAATCTTGAATAATTCACAACTAATTTATTTAAAAAAATAATAATTGATTGGATAATTTTTTTGCATAGCTTGAATGGTTAAAACATAAAACCAAACCAACCTTCTTTTGGTTTGAATGTGTGTTTAATAATGCAATGCATGATACTTTTACAAAAGTGCTTTTCAATTAACAATAAAAAAAAATTAATCATTCTATATTTTAGTTGTTTTTACACTTATTATCATGTTTTGAAAAATTACATTTTATATTTTTGATGAATGTAACTAAACAATAAAATAATTTAGAATATAAACAATTATACGAAAACAAAATTTAAAATGTAAATTATAATTTTCAAAACACAGAAAATAAATATAAAAATGATCACATTTTGAGAAGTTCAGGTATTTTTTTTTAAAATATATCAATAAAATATATATTTTAGATTTTTTTATATTTTTAATATCAATAAATCAAAATTATAAAAAAATATTTAAAAAAATATTTTAATTCTTTTACATGAAAAAACAATTTGAAAAAGAAATTTAACCACATAAATAAACCGTCCTGAATTGGATTCATAATTATTTCAACTATTAAAATCCAATTATCCAAACGTAGCGCAAGATCAGAATGAGAATCCGACCGTAAGAGAAGGCCTTTCCTGTCTTTTCACCTTTGTCCTATAATAATAATAATTAAAATGAAAAATAAAAAAAGAATTGCATAATCTTTAAAATAGGAGTGTGATTCCTTCATCTTTCTCTAGCCAAACACAAGCTACTTACTTACCCATCAAAACCCTAAAAAAAATGTCGGGCGGGTTTTTCCGGGTAAGCTTCACTCTTTACAGATCCGAATATGAATTTGCAGTTCCAGATCTTGGAATTCGATTTGATTTGTTTTTTTTTAAATCTAGGGCACGTCTGCTGATCAAGACACTCGATTCTCCAACAAGCAAGCGAAGCTGTTGAAGTCGCAGAAGTTCGCTCCCGAATTGGACCATCTGGTTCGTTTTCTTTTCTCAATTGAGTTGCTGAATCCTTTGTGGTTGAAATTATCTAATTTGTTTCAAATTTTTAGGTGGATACGAGGAAAATGAAGATGGATGTTATTAGACCGTGGATTGCTACTAGAGTGACGGAGCTTCTCGGCTTTGAAGATGAAGTTCTTATCAACTTCATTTATGGCCTGCTTGATGGAAAGGTATTATTGATTTTCTGCAATTAACCTTACTTTTTTTAGTGTCTGAAAATAGTTCATGTTTCGCTTTTCAATTGAATACTGCACCCGTGGATCCTCCGTCTTTGCTAATATAATTTTACAATACTTGCCTAAAGAAGTGTTGAGAGTTCGCTTGGTGTTAGGCATTTTGTTTCTTAACAATAGTCAAGTGTGGTTTAGTTATCATTTTTTTTCTTGTTGTATACTGTATTGATGCAGGAAGTGAATGGGAAGGAGGTTCAAATATCGCTTACAGGATTCATGGAGAAAAACACTGGGAAGTTTATGAAAGAGCTTTGGACACTTCTTCTTAGTGCGCAGAAGAATGAAAGTGGTGTTCCTCAACAGTTTTTGGATGCCAAAGAAGAAGAAACACGGAAGAAGCAGGTTTGAAATGCTTTTCAAGTCATGATGGTATGACATTCAATATCAGAATGGATCTTTACTTACTTTGTTAACATGGATTATTTCAGGCAGAGGTCGATAGGATAGCAAATGAAATCCAGAAGAAGAAGGAGATAGAGAAGGAGATGAGAGAACTTGAGAGGGAAAAATTGAAGAAGATGGTAATGCTAACTCATTCACGCTGGAGTTAGATTCCCTAGAATTGGGTTTTTGGTTTTAACTTTAGTTTGTGTTTTCATGGTACTCAGCTAGCTTCTGCAATTATTTGGGTTCATGTCCTTTACCTCAAACTACTGTAGGACATTGAGGTTGAAAAGAAAGCCAATAATGCTATGGAGCCAGCCTCAAAGCACATGCTGCCTAAGGGTTCAAGTGGCCATGATGAGGATGAGAAAGAAACTGACATGAGGAATGGTGCAAGAGGAAGGAAAAGGTTAGGAGTTTTATTTTATCTTTTTAAATTTCTTCTGAAGGAGCAGGGTATGAATTATTTTTCAGGCCTATCATGGTAACGTAGACTCTTCATTCTTCAATCTTTACAAATTTATAGCAGAAAATATTGCATTAATGTGGACTTCAACCTAACCTATGTTGGTAAATTTCTGCACAAGCTTTTATCATGATGTGATTCAGGAGCATGTTAAATAAGTGCTCATTTTATGTTCTGGAAGATCAGCTGCATAGTGCATTTCATTGGTACTTTATGGATGATTGATTCTCATTTCACTCCTCCCTTTTGTGTTAGTAGTGACTGTATAGGGTGTACTATGTTGTTTAAAACGCGTCTAAGGTGAAAAAAGCAGTGCAAATTAGCAGCCTCTAAGAATTCTGCTTAGTGTAAAATGCTGTTGGATGCCTCATGGAGCACAAGCACTCAATTTCATCTTCCTTGATTGGATTTAGAACCTATCCCGAGACATGCACGCAAGGTTCATTAATGCTTATATCATAGCATAAATCTTGGTGGTTTCTACAGAACCGTGCTTCAAGATGATGTCAAATGCCACTTGCAAGTTCAATTTTGTGTCTTACCGGTGACAAAGATATTGCATTATGAATTTGAATTGGTGGGCATCCATCAAAGGGGACTTTAACACTCTAGTTGACTAGTTGATACACTGCAGCTGCTCTATACCTGGGGTAACCATTCTTTCTTGTTTATATACAAGGAAGACCACATAGCTCCCTATTTGCTCACCTTGGACCCACCCTTTAAGGTTTTGGTTACATTGCACATGGGCACAAGAACAACTGTCTAGATTTGCATAGACAAAGCAATCCAACATTGATTCAAGCTGTGTATTTCCTACCTAAAACAATTATATGTTTGTAAAAATACTCTCCAATGATGATGAAATAGCCAAAAATTATACTTAACTAGCTGGAAGAAACTAAAATCGAGCTCTAACATTTGTTTTATCTATTAGGAATTATTCCAAAAAGGAATTTTTTCTTATCTTAGCATTACTTTTGGATGAGATGCAGTTTGCATGTGTATCCATGTGTTTTTTTAGGCAAGATTGGAGTTGTGAAATATTAATGATAAATCTCTTACAGGGCTTCTAGGTCTCCTCATTCGACTGATCGTTCATTTTCATCTCCTCGGTAATTTTCCTTGCCATCTTAATATTTGATCATACTTCCTGGTTCGCATCTAGAGGATGAGCTAGCTTACCAATAACTTGGGTTGTCTTGTGCAGAGGCTCACCTTCTAGGACTAGCAGGTTAATTTTAAATTCAAGAAGTCATTCAGGGTATGTCTTTTTATGCAACAACATTAATATTATAGTCACATCATTTAATTACTTGGATTTGGAGTTTCGCTTCCTTTTCTTTTCCTTTTTTGGTCATTTTATTTAGGTGCAAATGAACATGCCACATGCAAACATTTCTAAATATAATAGTAAAATGGATTGCATGATTTACTTGTATGTCAATTGTTCATTATTCCCTTTCATTTGTTTAATCACAACACCTAACTTTATGTATGCATACCTCAATTGCAGGCATAAGTCAAGAAGTGTGTCTAGATCACCTGAAGTACGAAGGCAGCGCTCCATATCTTCTGATAGAAGGCGCTCACTAAGAAGGCGCTCAATTACTCCTCGTCGAAGGCGTTCACCCAGAGATTCACCCTCCCCACCTCGGAGGAAATCATCATACTCCAGGCATATATCTAGATCTCCTTTAAGACATAGGTCACCATCCCCTATACGACGTAGATTGCGTTCTCCCTTTCGACGCAGGTCACCTTCACCCTTGCATGATAGATCTCCTTCACCAGTTCGACGTCGCAGATCCCCCTCACCTGTTCGACGTCGTAGATCCCCCTCACCTGTTCGACGTCGGAGATCCCCCTCACCTATTAGGCGCCGAAGATCCCCCTCACCTATTAGGCGCCGTAGATCCCCTTCCCCTGTGCGCCGTAGATCCCCTTTCCCTATGCGCCGCAGATCCCCATTGCCTTTAAGGCGTAGATCACCTTCACCTGTGTCACGTAGATCACCTTCACCTCTTCGTCGTAGATCACCCCCTTCCTTACGACGCAGATCACCATCTCCTGTACGTCGGGGGTATCAAAGGTCTCCTTCTACTCCTCGTCGTGGGTCTCCTTCTCCTATGCAACATAGGTCATCTATTATTTCACGCAAGAGATCTCCATCTCCTCATCGTCGGTCTCCTTCGCCTTACACTTCAAGCTCTCCATCTCCTGTCCAGCATAGGTCCCCTTCTCCAGTGAAATCTCCAAAGGAACACAGATCACCCGTGCAGTCTCCTGGAGAAAGAGTTAGGTATGTTCATTTCCTTGGTGAGAAACTCCTCTTTACTTAATTAGTTTACATTGAAACCAGATCTGTAATAGTGAAAATATATATGGCAGATTACAACAAAAATTGTTGCCTATTCCACGCCGGTCCTCAAATTCTTTGAGGTCACCACAAAGAGATCAGAAGGATCAGAAAGATTTATCCAATAGATTGCCAGCTTTATCTCCTTCACCAGAGAGGTCCCCACTCCGGCCAGAATCTCCGCCATTTGCAAGAAAGAGTGCCAGCAAAGATGGAAGGTGATTTTATTTTCATTAAAAAATGTAGCATTAAGTTATCTTCAGAATTCTGATCACTTGTGAAGATATTTTATACACATGTTTACAATTTTTGGTTGCTAATGAAGGTCCCCTAGTCCATATGAGAGTCCTGCCAGGCAAAGAAAAGAGCAAATTACACGTGATGGTAGCTTAAGTCCTCAGAAACAAAGAGGGAGGAAACCTCTTAAGGATAGTCCAGAAACTAGCAAAGACCATGATGAAACTGGTCATACTCGGTTAGATTTTGAGCTAGACATTCTCTGTTCATTCGTGTATCTTTTTTGTGATAGTATTTTGATCGTTTTGGTTGGTTTATTACTTTAATTGATTGCTCTGTTTTTAGGGAGGGTGGGGACTATTATTCTAGGTCATCATGGAAACGACCTATACATCCTTCCAACATTAATAAGCAGAAAGATTCTTCTGTGAAGGTTCACTACAAGGATGAACAATCTTCTGAAAGATTAGCCAGTCGTCGGACTACTGATTCCAGAAACTATCCAGATAACATGGATTCGAGGAAGAAAGACCAGGATATAAAGATGTATATGTTTCTTGCTCTACATCTTTTGTTCTTCTACCCCCACCCCAATTGTGTGCATACATTAACCAACTAGTAGTTCTGATGTCTATCACATTCCTTACAGTGGGAAGTCTTCTGGGAGGGGCGCTGATCATGATCTTGATGCAAAAAAATCTCCAACTTTGTACAAGGATGAGAAAGACCGTTCATGCTTAAACAGTGTTAAGGATAGTGATAAACATCCCAAGTCAGAAACCGCACCAGTGACAGCTGAACAAGTCCATCATAGTAATGGCAGTGGTGCATTGGATTCTGGTTCTAAGGAAAGTGATAAGCATAGAGCAGAAAAGAGGGAAAAGTCAAAGCATAAAAGGTTGCATCGGCTTGAAGTGGCTTCGGATGATGATGGCAGCCATGGTTCTGAAATTGAAGAGAGGAAAGAGGTTAAAAGGAGGAGGAAGGAAGAAAAGAAATTGCGAAAGGAGGAGAAGCATCGACGGCGCGAGGAGCGGCGCCGTAGGAGGGAGGAACGGCGTGCAGAGAAGCTAAAATTGAAGGATTGTGGTGATGCTAGTTCTTCCGATGATGAACATGTTGGCAGGAGGGAGTCCCATCCAAGTGATGATGAGGAGATAGAGTCTGATCAGAAAAAACTTGAGATTGAGTTAAGGAAGAAGGCTCTTGAATCACTTAAAGCGAAGAAGGGCATCAATCGCTAAATTTGTTACAGCATTGAATATTAAGCTTTATACTTTAATCATGTTAAGCTTTTCTTTATATTTGCTAGGACCTTTTGCTATGGATGGGTTTTTTTTTTTTTTTTTTTTTTTGTGTAACCTTTTAATGTAGTCTCTGTTTCCTGCTGGCAGCTGAAATGGATAGATGAGGATTTTCTGAGCTATTCTCTTGAGTGCACCTTTATGCAGACCTTGCTGCTAGTTTTTCTGGTAATATATGTTGTCCCTTGGCTGGGAATCTGTTTTTTTAGTGGATTTTAACAGTGACATGGATGTTGACGGAACATATATATGAATGCATCATTGCCTTAACAGCTTGATTTTCATATTGTTTTCTCTTTAAATTATTAGACTTAGTTACAAAAATACTTTTTCTTAGCTTCTGTGGGACAATGCAATTTCTAGTGTTGCTCCCCGCATTTGTAAGATCAGGTGTGCAAGATTAAGTGACACTATCTCTTAGGATGAAAAGTGAACCTACAGGTTATTTCAGTTTAATTAATACGAAGTTGATACTGAATTGGCTCTCTGGTCAATTGTTAGATGAAATTATTGTCAGCTAGATGACTTGCTTGAGCAGACCATGTGCAGATCCACATTTGAGCAAGATTCAGGTGAACTGTTTTCATTCTATATTGTCTGTCTTACGATAACTCTCTGCCTATTGTTGAACTTTCTCTTGTTTTTGTTGGCTGCATTCTCACTGTGTTTTGGTCTGACCTGTGTGGATGACAGCTTGAGCATTGTTCCTGGGACTTTGTTTTCTAAAATTCTCCAGGTGCTGTAGTCTTGGGCTCGTCTTGTCCGGATCTGATATTTGCTTGATGTATATAGCAAAAAAATGGCCATGTATATATATGCAATAGTTAGCTCTATATGAACTATTCTTTGCATTTTGAAGGTGTTGATCTCTCATTCATGAATTAGCTTAATTGGTTTTGGGTTGTCGGTATTTATCCATTGTTAATTATTTTATTTGACTCGGTGAGGGGAAACTGGCTACTATTTTATTTGTGGCAGTGATATATTCTGTAAAATTGAGTTTGTTGTTTTCTATGCCTGTATTTTGCTTTGACCTTTTGACTTCTCAATATAAAAGATTTTATGGCATTAGGACAACTTGGGAGGGTGTGAGCCCTTGGGAGCTGTTTTGGACCTGACTTTCTTTGGCATTGTCTCGCGATTTCTTACCTTTGCCAACCATTGTGCTGAGGTGTTCATTATAATTTCTGCAATCACTCACAATGCATGCATACTATACGCCCTTACTGGGACCTAGAAGATATAATATTTCATTTGTCTAGCATTCTTTTGTTGACTTGATGATGAGCATTTAGGGTTACTCTAAGCAGTATGTATTGCTTGCTGTGTAATGCTGGCTTAGAGCCACATTTAGTTTGAAGTCTTTTTCTGACTTGATGCTTGGTCATTGATTACCAAATTGTGGGAGAACACTCCCTGTGAAAGTTAGGTTAAGAACACAAAATGATTGATGAGCCTGATTTTCTCATTTTCGTTTCTTAAGTTGGGCAACTTGTGTTCTGTTTATTCAAATCAGGACCTTTTTGTGACTACTTTCAGTTGATTGGAAATTTTCGCAAGTACTTAGATTATGTGGAGATTCATTTCTTCATTTGATTGTTATTTAAGGCAGCTTTATAGTGGTCTTTTTTCATTGAACTGTTTTTGCTGGAGTTATGTTTGCTAGGAATTTGTCTACCAATGGAGCATAGCCGCTAGAACTTATAAATTGATTCACTGTTTTAATAATGGGTTTGGAAGTATATTCATGAGTTCCAAGTCACACATTAAAAAGTATATTTTATAATAATGTTGGATTTGGCCAAGGAGTGCCCGTAGAAACATTTAATACCGTGAATGTAATGGCAGTTTAAGAATTTTACACCATTGGGATTTCAAGTTCAATATTTATTTATTCACTCAAAAGCCAAGTTTTCAAAATATGGCTTCAATGAATGAATTTCTCTCTTATTTTCCAATACGTATTTCTCTCTTATTTTACAAAATATGGCCTTTTTCTCTCTCTTATTTTATAATAATGATGGGACTATTGCTAGAGGTCGATAAATACATGATATTTGGACGGCAATCATGCATCATCATGCTGTAAGGGGTCTGAGCTCTCCTATTAATGTCTCTCTCGGCCTGCGTGGGCCAAGCAGATTTATTAAGGATTGAAGCTCTGCCTCTTGCAGGATACATGGGAAATATGTCATTTTCTAGCAGCTCAACATGACAAAATGGCGAATTTAAACTTCTGGTGCCAAATATTTTCAAATAGATAACATGGAACTACGTGGCTCAAGTTCATTTGCTGCCAGTCCTTTGCCTCCTCATCCCGATATTATCCAAACTAAAAACACTAGGATGGCCACAGGACACAAGCTGTAAGGCCTTGATGGATATAGTGTGATGCACAGAAAACATCAGAACAACATAGACTTGAAGGAGGGAGGCATCGTTCGGGAACTTCTCTTTTCCCTTCTATGGCTCCAGCTCTCACCTCCAACTCATTTCTCCTGAACACCACGCCCCATTCAAGACTCTCCCTCGAGAACCCAAGACTCAGAGTCTTTGCCAAAAAAGCCGGACCCTTCTCCACATTTCAGTTCGGCAAACCAAAAGATGATGAAAGTCAAACTGATGGTTCAGGCAATTCAAGTCCCTTTAATTTCAACTTTGGCAAGGTACCTGACATGAAGTCTTTGGTGCCTGTTGTGAGCAAGCCTTCTTCCGGGTTGTCATTTGGGAACATCAGAAGGAAGGACCCTGGCACTGTTTTTGTTGCTGGTGCTACTGGGCAGGCTGGCATTCGTATTGCACAGACGCTACTGCGTGAGGGTTTTAGTGTAAGAGCTGGGGTTCCTCAGCTTGGAGATGCTCAGGAGTTGGCTCTTCTTGCCGCCCAGTACAAGGTTAGCTACTTCACACAACTGGAAAATCTTGGTTCAATCTGAGTATGATATTTATGGAACACTAGAGGTAATTTGTCTATTCCAATCCTAAATGGTGCATATTTGGATCAAGTTCACAAGTATATCCAAAAAGAACTATATTCTGCTTGATGTGGTCAAATTATCATCAAACAAGGGAAACCATGTTAATGAATAGAAAAAACTACTCAGTTTGTACCCATATTTGATTTAAGGTTTCCAACTTGCCTAATTCAACTTTATGAATCGAGTGAATGCTCTCTAACGTTTGATTCTAGACTCCACGTTTTGGACTCAAATCTTCAGAAACAGATTTCAGTCGGAATTGTTCCTTGAAGAATAGAGGAGCAACGTTCTAATGAACTGGTCTATATTGTTGTTGAGAAAGTTTATATATATATAGTTCTTCTATCCTGGCG
>Ga0307515_10006909_pt1 | contig 22551 bp, 19 predicted proteins | sample 17_EM_MG_FD_194513 | JGI IMG/M metagenome (GOLD analysis project Ga0307515, IMG submission 194513) | Populus trichocarpa ectomycorrhiza microbial communities from riparian zone in the Pacific Northwest, United States - 17_EM | ecosystem: Host-associated > Plants > Roots > Unclassified | place...
CCAGGTCCGGGTAACGGCCATTCTATATAGTCAGCTCGCCACGAGACTTAGATCTCTAGCGATAATCTTACCTATACACCTATATTTACTATCACTCGAGTCCACGTTTGCAACCGTATACCATAATCACCATACGTATGCCTATAAGGCCGAACGCTGGCGTACGTGCCCTTACATTTCCGCTATGCATTCCCCGGCTGTCAAGGGCTCTGGGTGTTTGATAATGCTACCAACCACAATTCATTCAAATCTGATGCGCAGGTAGCAAAAAGAATGCAACTTGCTCGTGGTGGGAAACACCCTCTGCTTAGGGAGGGATTTGATTATGAGCGTGGTTTACCTCAAGCTATGGTGTTTGTGGGGAATCATCCCAACCATAGTCTGCGAGGTAAAGACAAAGGTTTACAACATGTTCTTACTGAACGGGGCTTGTGGCCTGTAAATTCCAGGTGCTCTGATGATTTCAGGTTTCTGCTTGAGTGTCCTACTGCACATGGCCGTACGAGTTGTCCCCCTGTAACGCGGGAGAATCGACTCCAAGATACCTGAACTGGAAGTATCCCTTCTAAGTATCCCCTTATCTTGTCTCGCTATTGGACTTGATATTGGACTTATACAAGGACTAATAGATGGTTCACTTCGAAGCTTCTCTCAGGCGCAGAAAGTAATGAGAATAGAATAAATGTAAAATCGCTTTCCAATCTGAATATATTGTTAAGGCTTGTTCTCAGTCGTGAAATGGTTGCCCTCTATACCAGTGGAGAATTGAGAGGTCTTTGTACCTCTTTCTTCTGTGCTCTAACTGGAAATTCTAACTATGCTTTTCCCTAAATAATTTACTAACATTCCTTCGTCCCCCAATGCCCTTGCTCTGATATCAAGTCAGCCTGAACTTCCTCCGAGCAAATGGTATCCTTTGAATCTTCCAGTGTTTCCGCACCAACTGTATCTTGCTGATATTCATCTTGAGAGTGATTGGGATCCATTGGACTGTTGTCTGCCGGACCATCTTCCCCACCGGACCATTCAACAGCCTCCCATCATATTGTGCCCAAGCATCCCTATCCCACTGGTCGTAGCTATTGGCAATCGCACGATGCTGCATACAGAGGTGACAATGGCTGGTGTCATTCATTATCTCCACCCAGAGAGACTATAACAATGGGTGTTTGCATTGTATTGACACACCACTACTGCTATGACAACGCTCGAAGGTGGGTAATGATGATGTAGTCGAGGGACATGTGCCTGGCGGTCATTGGTGTGGCGATAGTGTTGGCTTATGACTGATGAACCTTATTCCCTCGCCTCCTGACATCATCTTCGAGTGATATCTCGTGACCCCGGAACCGTGACAACTCCAAAGGTGTAACACCCCCGCTGGAGGAATGCCTGAAAGTGGTTGCTGCGCACAACACTTGATGTCTCTTCAGCGGGATTTCCAAGAACAAAAGGGTTGGCTACAGGAGGAACTCGAGGCTGAACACCAGGAAGTGATCTTCTATCCATAGTTTCACTGCGAGTTGAACTTTATCGAATGCTACTGGTGTTCGACTAAACAGTATATGCGTGGGAACATCAGTTACACAGTTCAAGGACTACGAGAAATACTCCCATCTACACTCGCCTCCATTCCGAGCGCCACCATTAACCGTTACTATCATCATTGTATACGTATGTTGGAAGGGTATGCATCAGGATTGGATTACGGAACACAAGCATTTAAGAACAGAGTGTATTCAAGCCATCGTCAGGTTGTAGATAAATCTAAATGGTAGTTAATATTAATATTATGTTATGTAATAAATTGTTGTTAATATCCGCATTGGGAAATTACATCAGCAAGCGTTTCCCAATTAGGCGAATTAGGCCGAGTTCCAACTGGACATTCCAGGGGTATTACTAACAAATTGAATTTTTTTTGAAATTTAATTGTAAATCAACCACGCTGTTTAAAAAAAATCCGGCTCTTTAGAAAATCTATTTACTGTGTTCTCTATCACTCTAAAAGGCGCTTTTTTTAGTTTAAGTGTTGGTGGTGGAACCTTAGGCAATCAAAAGTGCGGCGGTTTTTCACGTAGGTTAAAGGCGACCCCAACCATATGTATGTCTCATCTGCTATCCTTTGTGTTTGACACTCCCTCTGGCCACCCTGAAGCAACTTATCGGACGTAGATACGTAACTAACTAGCTATCTCGCGGCTCATATCTTGTGCGAAATGCTTTATCCCCTACACGCGTGGGACGAAGTCAATTGCCAGAATAAATTAATGCAACCAATTTCCCAAACCCGCGCATGTAAGGGATACCTGCTTAAGGGAATGAACAGCCGCTAACCGACTGATCATGTTGGGTAAATAGATCTCAGCCCTCGTACGGCTTACTGGGTTGGTATTCATATGGGCTGACAGTTGTTCGGCTGTCTCTATATATTGATGAGTACGTACGCATTAATTCGTACATGGACTACTGTATATATATGCATCGTTGCACTCTTAGATTGTACAACCATGCTTCTCTATCTCTACTTTTAACAGATCAACTGAACCCTGACCGCGAGTGACCCGCCGTTTCCCCCGCAGCCGATGATTCTCAGAACGCGGCGACGGAGTGTCAGGAAAATAACTGCATAGAAACTCCCCGTTCGGCTTTTCGCCCAATATACTTCAAAATACCGGTGCGAGCGGGCTACCTGCTCCGCCACGGTATGATTCATACACCACACAACATTCTATCGATCTACCTTTTATATGCCCATTGGCTGCTTTCCGGACTCGCATCCCGTAAAAGAAAAGAAACTACGCACATCTTCTATTTCCAAGCTTCTTTCTCACTCCCAGAACGTTTCCATGTAACTAAATATGTACTGCCCAAATTCTCAATCGTGGGGGGCCTTGCTGCCGGTAAGTGCTGGCATTTTCCTCTTTTGCGCATTATAGTAGTTACTTATTTGGGGCCATTTGCGTTTTGCATTGCTTTACCGAGTGTCAACCTTACAGTTTATCAGGTCTAGTGGCAATGCCATGATCAATCGTGGTTGCATTTGTAGGGGCATCTGTAGTGGCAGTTGCAGTGCCATTCATCAAGAGATTTGATTGTGCCATGACACCCAATAAAATTGGCTAATTGGTGAGGTCGTCCGATTTACACAATAATATTGTGTAAATCAGATGAAAATTTTGTGAGTCCCACGATATGTTGTTTATATCCCACTATCCTGCCATTGTATCTGTTTGTCAGGGGGATAAGATTTGGAGTCCGGTCATGGCAACTTGGACTTGGATGATTCTGCGATCCTTATCGCAATCACCATCAGACTATCATCATCACCATCACCACTATCACCACCTCACCACTATCACCACCACCACCATCATCATCATTGTGCACCTGCACACCACATGTATATGGAATTTCAAGAAATTAAATTAAAACGTTGTGGTCAAAATTGTAAGAGGTAAAAGAAAATGACACAAAACTGTATCTCTAAAAACCACGGTTTCTTGCTGCTTTGAACCTCAACACCAAATTGAAACATCATGATAGTTGCATGGAGACCTGCATGAGATGTCACTCACTATGTAGTGCAATTTACATTACAATAGTGTAATGTAAACTCTGCATGAAGGATCACTTGCTCCCAAGTGTGATTTACACATTGCATGAATTATCACTCACACAAGAGTGTGATTTACACTCCAGCTGCAGTGGCAAAGCTCTGGTGGCACTGCCACTACTGACAAATATGCCACCATGATTGGTGTTGTGGGATTGTAGTGTGAATCAAACAAAATGTAAACTACATATACACCACATCATCTATTTTACACCATATCTCACACCACGGTAGTTTACATTACACTACGCCTCACCAAAACCGTGAACTGTAGGGTCAAGGTTCATACGGCTTCCCGTGCGTGATGTCAATTCTCTTTTCCGTTCTGGGCACTCGACGACGTGAGAGTAGATTATTGTTCGGAGGCTCTGTGGTGCGACTTTATTGATACGAGTGTAGGGCTATGACCGTTTCCCCTGGAGCCCGTTTGGTGGTCGGTCGGTCGTCTGCGATGCGGCGGGTTAGCGAGGGTGGCCGCAGAGGAAGTCAATAATGAAGCTTGTTCCACCACCGTCACCTTACCTCGGTCTTAAGCTGAGCTGTGTACCGTAACGTAGCACCACCGGAGACCTATGAGCGCACCCCAGTCGCGCAACAACTCCACACGGATTTACTGTAGCGGCAGATGGGGTTCGGAACTTCTCCGTCATTTGCTATACCAATCGTAAAAGGATGTATACATTTTGAGGCTGCTGCAAGCCCACCGAGAGTCCGTAGCCTTAATAATTGCTAGCAGTGAAGACAGCCTTCAAGCAACGATCAACATGAGAGAAAGCTGGCACATAATAGCACAGAGAGGCTGTGCAAAAAAGAATTCACTAGCGGAAGCTTTTTTGGCTCGTTTCATGTTCCACAAGTACATATGTACCAACTTTCGCCGCACTACGGCATATCCCGTGCGAGCGCCACCCCCACCTTTAGGCCCTCAGGTGCGGGGTAACCCCATTTAATGCGCGCCATAGCCTTCTCTCTTCACCTGATTCCAGCACAATTCGAAAGACTTCACCACCGTCATGGGCCAACTCAAAACCCTCCCCCCCGAAATCCTCCTCGAGATCACCTCCCACCTCCCACCACTCTCGAAGCACTTTCTATCACTCACCAGCCGGTATCTCTACACCATCACTGGGCAGGTCGAACTTAGTAAATCCGACACCTACGATCTTCGGTTGCAGCGCGAACACTTCGACCCCAGCCGCTACCACCGCGTCTGCTCCAAATGCGTGCGCCTCCTTCAATTCTACCACTTCTCCGTCAAACACTCCAGTGCAAAAGTAAAGTCTGTGAACCGCACCTGCCTCGACTCTTTCCTTAAAGCCCATGATCACTGCAACAAAAAACTCACTCGGTGGTTCTTTGGCATCAACTTCGGGGTTTGTACGAGTTGCCACCAGCTCGTGAGGTGTCCTGGGTATATGGGTCCGACGGATACCAAGATCTTTAACATGTCCAGTTGCATCCTGCCGCATACACGCAGGTTGGGGACTGATCCTGAGCGCAAAGTGGGCGCAGGAGTGGAGCCGTCGATTAACAGGATGCGGGATACATTGGATCAACTAGAGGACAGGCTGCCGCCAAAACACCTCCTGGCATATCGGCCTGATACGTATCGTAATACGCTGACACTTGAAGCGAAGTTTGAGGAGGCGATTGCGCTGCTTCAAGAGCGGGCTGCAAGAGAGGCTGGGAAACGAAAGCGCAGATAGGAGGAGACAAGATATGAAGTATCTATTTAGAAACGGCTGGTGGGGGGAGCTACGAGGTAGTTAAGCGGGTTGTTGCTAAAGGTGGAAATGTGTATCTTTTGCAAGTTAATATGCAATATGGTTTATCGTGTCAGATGGAGAGAATGAGAGGTGGCTGTGTCGAGGTAGGCTGTGATAATGCTGGGAAAATCTTGTTGAACGATATAATGAGTACTGGATGCTGCTGAATTCTAAAGCACGATGAACATTTAAGGCAAAGAAGATCGTGTCGGGTTTCCCTGGAATCAAGGCTGCTTTCTGGGTTAGGTCACAAGTTTCAACATTCATCAGCCATCACTTGTTTATGAGTTCTGTTACGATATGGAAGTTGGGGAGAACCGTGTGCGCATATTCTATGATACAGAGAAGAGAGAAGGAGAAAGACTCAAGATATATACAGGAGGCATCGGCCCCTGCAGCAGTACCGTGTATCAGACCTGTAACATGTCTCCGGCACATCTACACCAGTAACAAGTTCATACCCGCCTAAGTTATACCCAACTTATTGTGCCTAGCATTCCGACAGCTCTGATAACTCTTAACATCAGCCGCATAGCAATACATCTCGCTTCCGGAAAGGAGACATTGGTGGCAGGACACCTGACAAGCACAATGTAACTTGTGCAGTTGGGCGTTTGGATATTTAACTATCGTACCAGGCTAAACTTCATTTGATTAGAAACTAGTCTATTGTATAATGTGACGTTAATGAGCGTATTAGCGCCGTGAGCATAGACGTGGTTGATCCTTGAACCTGTGTCACACGATTTGTACACTCGTCGTAACCATCACCGATATCAAGCCACTAGGTATCTCTCGACATCCGGATATGGACTAGTTGCCGTATAGGCATTCGGCCGTCGAGCCGCGGATTAGCTTCTTCCGTAGTGGATCTTGCCGCCCCGCTCGATGTCATAAGAGTCGTAGAAACACGGTAAATACCGCGTATCTACAGACGCCGTTGATTGGAGCAGAAAGCCCCGCTTCTACTCTCGCCGTTCTTTAGACCTGTTATAGAGTTATTGAAGCCTTACACTGTACTCAAGCAACGTCTGCTAGTTCAGACCTTTGCTCGATGCAATATGTCATCATCACAGGCAAAGACACGGCACTGCTTTACCACGTCTTTTCTCCACAGCTCTTCTAGCTAAGACCCTTGTTGCTGTGCGAAGCCTCGCTGTAGGGATCGGCTAAATAATGTGCCCCACCTGCTGGGTATAGCTATTGGTCAATAAAGCATTATATTTGAAGAGAGTGCCCCGAACCGGAGAAAGAAGGCGCATAATCAATGTCGATCCTGATATGGATTATCCGACTGTGTAGCATGCATAATTAATTTATGTTCCCCGAACACAGGGCTTATCTAGTAATAACTGTCTTAGGAGCCTCCATTGGACAAGAATAGTTTCACCACTTTATCGCCGATTCACTGGCACTGCATCTATTTCGATCTAGATAAGTTTAGGGTACTAGCTCAGTGTGCACATCCACTCTCTAAAGCACCACACAACACCTAATCTACCAATCCTCTATCTATCTCGGCGCTTCTTTTATCTCACCCTACATACAGCATACAAGGCTAATTTAACGAGAACGACCTTCGCGGTTTGACAAGGCTTTCCTTGCAAGGTTTTGTTCACTACTGCCCCCATTGGCGATATTCCCATTGTTTACACGTTCCAAATTTTAGAAGCGCTCCTTATCAGTGTTCCCTAGTTCCGCCACAAGGTTTAGTCGACACTATCTAGTAAATTAAAATCAAGAACACAGCATCAATTGCTCCCAGCCATTTTTCTTTCGCTTCCTCTCTGACAAGAGCATAAATCATGAATGTAAAAAACCCAAAAACCATACAATCATCGTATCGAATCGTCCGCTCCTATGCCAAGACGTTTTTTTTCTTTCTTCCCAAAATTTAGCAAGCGACGAGAAAGCCTAGGAACGAGAGTATGTATCTGATTTCCCTCTCCGACGAGATGTAGATATAAGAAATTCAAAAGAACCATAACCGCATCGTCTTGCCCCCGTTCGCTCTCCGAAATTCCGCTTTCCTTTCCCAACCATCTCACCTTCCTCTCAACTTTGGAGAGTCCTCATGCAATTCGCTGAGCGGGAACACTCTTTCTGCAACATCATCTGATAGATCCACAACAAACCTTTTCCCAACTAACTTTGTGCCGTATGTAAAACCTGCATCCGTTTCATCCAGACAAGCAGCCAATTCTTCTCCGGTACTCAAACTCCCACCTTCGAACTTCATCATCAGGGTTTTCAGAAGTCGTACGTCGGCCAAGAAGCTGTTGTCACGGATATAGACGCGCTCACAGTAGTGGAAGACTATTAGAATCGCGAGAATCTGCCAACCGATGATAGCTCCGATTGTAGCACCAACTTTTTTCCATTTGACATCCAGAGATGTTGTAACATAGTGCCTTTCTTTCGCACCATCCCGACTGACTTTCGGAAGTTGGAGATCTGCCTCCGCTATTGACAATATCGGCATCCGTGCTACCAAGCTTGTCACATACCGGCGTAAACGTCTTTCGAAAGAGGTGTTCAAGAACTGATCACTCGAGTTGCGATCAAGATAAAACTGCTTGCTCACTTCTCCAATCCCGAAACTAACAGCTGGTACACTTTGCTGGAAGTAAGGTAGCATGTTGAAGACTAGATCTGTTCCTGGGATGGTGGTGCGGCTGATTGGTTTCGTCGGGTAGATCAGGAGATTTCGGGTGTGGAAATTGTTACGTGCATCCGGAACTCCAAATAAGCGTCCAATTCCGGGATTGCCTGCTCTGTCAGACAAGCAAGGTTCACATATCCACAACGCTCCGTAGCGGAAAAAGTCACTGATTTTAGCGTCGACTTTTGCAAGCTGGGAGAATATATCTATGGGAATGTCATTAGCAGCTGCAGCAGTGCAGACGCCTATAAGACGGTGTTTACTCACATATTGTAGCACATCGAGGAATAGATTCGTCCTGGAAATAGCTCGAGCTTTCAAGCATGGCCCAAATATCTGCATTCGCGTTGTATGGCAGAGCACGCATAATCTGTTGTAACACAGTGAGGTAGCGCTCGGTAAAGGTGCCATTCTGAAAATCTGAATGAAGTCAACATCATCAGTAGGCATTCTAAGCAGCACATTACAGGATGTTGCATTTGTGAATGGTAATAGATGGGGAGGCTGCAACTTGGACAGACTTCGGTCAGGGAAGTTTTTTTTTATGAATTTATGCCTTGCATGGTTGCGAGCGGCTGAATACCAAATGATTACAACCGATAGGAATCACGTACCTAGACCTGTTGCTGGACTTAGTCTACCACTGATATCATATGTCGTATTTCCATCGAGGAATATGGTTTGGCAGCTGGCTGAAGAGTGTATTACAGCTTCCGATGGCGTTTCACTGAGATCCTGATGTTCCTTCAAAGCATAGGCATACTTAATAGTATCTTTCTCGACTTCGCTTTTCATTCCTTCAATATGGTAGCCGGATTCCAATACGTGATCAAGATCAATGCCATCCCAGGAATCGTTAAATGATGTGAAGTTGACCAGTCGGGTCCAGATTGATATGCCAATCTGTGCACAGTCGGTTAAACAATTAACTATACAAAGGGAGAAGATTTAGCTTGTGCATCGCCATATGTGCTATCAAGACGGAGGTTACACACTGTTTTTCGACATTAACTCTGACCCAAGCATGTACTCACGGAGATCAATTGGCACATCTACATACGACCCTGCCGCAAAATATTATTCAACCTTCCAAAGCATGATGTTGCAAGGTAAATTACCATTGATGTACCGTGTCTCAGTATAATTATTCTCAGGAAATACAACCCAGTGTGGCGATGAATTCCAAGGGTCTATCGACCAATTTGATACCATGATGGGATAGTCAACTCTGGGTAGATCCACCAAATTGAACGTCAATCCAAATAGTGCCACGCTAAGTCGGCCAGCGACATTGACAAAAAAGAATATCGCAACAATTGTTGTCGTCCGAGTCCATCTCCGCTCAGAAAAGTTAATTGATATCAACCGCAGTGCGCCAGTCGGCGATCCAATTTCTAAAATGGAGTTAATCCGTGTGGATGTCAACTCATTCCGTTACTGGTACCACGAGCTTAGGTAAAGGAAGTATACATACTTCTCTCGCCTTGTGAGCTGCTCTGGCGAGGATCGGCCATCGAATCATGCAGCCCAAGTATCCAAGCAGAGAACCGATACAGATACTCATCGTACCGGTGAGTAGAATTGCCAAGGTATTAAATTCCCGTTGATGCCATTTATTGAGGTTTTCGATTTTGGAATACAAGTAGAGGCAGATGACAAGAAGGATAATCGTAAGACAGGTAGCTGAAAATCTGCGAAAAACTGATACTAGACTATGACGGTATTGATCATGTCTCTTGCAAGAACATTCCTTTAGCTGAGACGTTGCTGTTTCCATGTCTACTGTTTCCATTTTGATCGCGGACATGTTTGGAGAGAATACTTAAGCAGGTTTCAGCTGGTGCTCAGGGTATGATAAAATAGAGATTTAGTCGTGTATGTGAAGATAATGAATGCGGTGACAGAGCGTCAAGTACGGGGAAGTGGATGGTGATCATACACGGAACAATGTGTGCAATATACCTAGATTCCTAACTTTATGGCTCCAGGTGCTGGCACAAGTAGTTATGAAATAAAAGCTTGAGTTTAAGATATTGTGGTTGGCTGTCGGGTGTCAAGGCGGAGCAGATTCTAGAGACTGTGTTTCTATGGGTTCATAGGTAACGAGTGGTACATTTCCACCTGCTGCAGTGGAGAACAAGTGGAGTCCTGTCGAAGTAGATTTTAATTGGATCAAACCTAACCAGTTATCCTCAGGTCGTCCAGTAATTGATCACACCATTGCGTTTCATTATGGGAGTTCATATGTGCACCAAACATATGATAGCGAAGGAGTAGGCTATCGTTCAAATAAGGCTATTGAAACCTCCATACCTTGGAGCTAGTCATTTCGGCTGACAGCACCATTCTGGGCACTGCATGCTGTGCTGTGAGTTCGTGCATGGACCAAACATACGACAGCAAGAACGAGGGCGTTTGTTCCGGGGTGGCGCAGTGGGGTCGACGCTAACGGGAATCTCCGCAATTAAATATACCGACAAAAGCCGTAGGAATTTCTATTCTCTAGATCGTACTAGCTACATTGCACCGCTGTAGAATGCTGGAAGCGCATTCGAAAGCTTTGATTTATTCGGCTGCGTTTTCGTTGCGTTGATTGTACGGTGCAAACTGATGTCGAGCGGCAGCCCCAACCAATCCCTCATCCCTATGGGTTACAGAAAACTATAAGGAATTTAGCTTAGAAGTTTATTGATGGATTATATACCTTTTAAAGTAAGTTGATTTAACTTCCGGTTTGGGTGAACAAAATATCCGAAGACAGCATTCCCACTGCCAAACGACTTCAATTTCTCGGTGCGGACTGGCTCCATTGTTACACGCAGTGCAACGTCAGGTATGACACAGCCACATATATCGCAACCACCATCATTGCTTATTAGAAAAATAAATATTTTTGAAGCTGGTTGTTTTACTGAAGCATTTTAAACCTCCATCTTGCTAGGAAAAACGTCTTCGGACAGCCTTACAACTTCGTTTGCTTCCAGGGTAGAGGTTACGCGGTCTGCATAACACCCACTGAGTTCTGAGGGCGTGTACCACAGCCGCCTTAGATTCGCCATAGCCCGGCAAATCGATTAAGTACCCTGGAAAGCTTCGCCTCCTGAGCTCCATTGGGCCTGCGCTCTCCAGGTTGTATATCACTAGTTGTCCTTAGCACGCAAATGAGGCGTCCTGCTACCCTAGAATTGCAACTTTCTCGCCGTGCGTCTTGGTGTGTGGTCAATCAACTGTTATGTGTAGTCATTGTATTTTTAATGTGTAATCAATGTAACACAATGTATTGTCTTTGTAATATGACGTTGCACCACTTCTAATAAGTTGCTGGGAGCCTTGAAATCTGACAAGTTTTCTTTGGTGATGAGAGATTGATCGCCTTCAACTCTACTACCAACTCCACCACAGCCCACTCTTTTTAAAGAGTTTTTAAAATACAGCTATCTTTTCCCTCTTAATTGTTCTATTAACTTTTTTAGGTGAGTGGGTGTTGCTCAAACTCACCCGTTGCAGCACGCGACGGAGATATGAAGTTTTTGTCACTAGTCATGAACCCTGTGACGTGAAGGTCTCAAAGATGTCGTCGTGATGGAAAATTTCACCTTCACGCAAAATCGACGTTGCGACGGTATAAGCCCACCATTTATTCTCTTCAACCACTCGTCGATATCAAATGTAACCGGACACCGTGTAGATTAATTAGTTTGGAATACTTGTCATAACAAAGAAATGGGACTGTGCCAAATTTCCACATCTGACCTCATTGCACCCCAAACCAGTTGGCTCGCCAAGACAATGTCTCGGATTATTGCCTGAAATGGGTGTCAGGATACATTTGTTATCAATGAGTGTTGGGCAGATGCAAATTATCACTTTATTGAGCTTTTGCAATATTTTGGGTTTTCGAGTATCCAACTTAACTAAATTGGCATAAAGATCAGTTTTGATCATTATGATAGTTCATTAAAGAATGAAAACACTCTTTTGGCTTATATATACATAAACTAAAAGGATCAAAACCTGCATCAGCAAAAGTGCAAATCGACTATAGACTGCGCTACGCGCAGCTCATAGCAAGCTTCCCGTGGACCCCTGCGCGACGCGCAGCCTATAGTCATCTATAGTGGATTCATAGAGATGTGCGCGTGGGCCTATGGAACTATATACGGCTGGCGGCCGGAGATGGACCATACCAGTCATCACTGCCTGCAGTCTTCACTGCTATACCGGTACTGTACACTATCACTGGGAGTCCGCTTGAGAGCCTGCTTGAGAGCCTGCTTGAAAGCATGCTTGAGAGCCATCTTGAAAGTATGCTTGAGAGCCTTCTTGAGAGAGCCTCGCATCGGGAGGAGTAGAGTTTTCCATTGGAAGCATTTGGCCGATGGACAACTCTGAGTTTGTGAAAGCTTTGGCTAATAGAAGGCTCTAGGTCTGTGGAAGCTTTGGCTAGTACAAGGCTCAAAGTCTGTGGAAGCTTTGATGCTGACGTTGACGTAGCCAACCTACTTGTCTAAGTACTTCTGGTACTATGATCACTATCACCAACACCATCACCATCGCCATCACTATCGTCATCGCCATCGCCATCGCCATCGCCATCGCCATTGCCATCATCTCCATCAGCCCCAGACCGAATGCGCACACATACGGCCACAATCAATGGGAAGCGGGTACCAGATTCCGCTGGAAAATCTGAATCGGAGATCTGCTCTCCCCAAGTTCGAATTGTCTACCTTTCCTGCGGAATCTAAGGCTACAATTGTCAACACCATGACCATGAGGCATCGTGAGATCTTGTGACCGTGGCCACACTAAAGATAAGGTTCAGACTATAATATCGACCGACGTCATGATTCGACCATACACCGCCCGCCATCTGTCACACACCACATGCCACATGCCGCCCGCCAAACAGTGCCCACCATACGCCACCTGCCTCACGCCTCCCGGTGCCTGGCGCCTGCAACTGACGCCTCCCGGTGCCTGGCTTCTGCATCTCAGCAAGTCTCTGGATCGAGCATGCAGGAGGGTACATGTGAGTATATAGTCAAGTGAGATTGGGAGTATCTTCCCTCTTGAGAGTGTACTTGGGAGCGTAGAGCCAAGTAGGCTGGGAGTGTACCATCGAGTGCAATTGGAAGCGTGCTTGAGAGCGTGCTCGGGTGTGTGCTTGAGAGCTTCTTGAGCGCTGGTTTGGGAGTGTATAGTCACGTAGGCTGGCTGTATGCCATCGAGTGCAAGTGTGAGCGTCCTTGGGAGCATGCCCGGGAGTGTACTTGAGAACGTACTCGGTGTACTTGAGAGCGTCTTGAGAGCTTACTTGGCAGCGTACAGTCAAGCAGGCTGGGAGTGTGTTATCGAGTGCAATTGGGAGTATTTGATGGTACCGGCGAAAGTCCGAAGAGATTTATTACAATCTCAGAAGAAGTATATGAAGTAAAAGTATTGCAAGTATAACGATTTCAAGAAGTATTCGAAAGGGAAGCATATACTGAGAAGAAGATTCGTCAGGAGATATTGTAGTATTCCGATTGATGTCTGAGCAAGTCTAAAGAACTGTTCTCCAACCGGAGAAACAGTATTTTTGTATACAATCATGAACAAGTGATTGTCCGTGACCTTGGTCGTGGATCAATACCCATAACAGGGAGAGAAAAACTCTGCAACTGTACATAAATACATAAGAACCGTAAAGAATACAACAGAACCATCTAGGCGCATTCTTTTAAGATACGCGCTGATAAATCCCTCTTCCAACGGAACAAAAAGAAGGTTCCAGATAAGTTCTAACCGGAACTTTCTAGACAACCTACACATACAAAGATAACAAAAGTATTAAAAGTTATTAACACACCACATTATTCTTATCCATAAAGTACCATCTTATCGTAAGGAGAATACTTAAAAAAGTACAATATTAGTAAAGAGAAATGTAGATACTTCCGTATTTTCAATCGGGAGTGTGCTTGAGAGCTTCTTGAGCGCTGGTTTGGGAGTGTACAGTCAAGCAGGCTGGCTGTGTGCCATCGAGTGCAAGTGGGAGCGTGCTTGGGAGCATGCCCGGTGTTACGGGGGTACTTGGTAATCCTTAAACGGTACTTAGTACTGCCGTATGTCCTAATCTGAGCTTTCCTCAAGCTCCGAAATATTCTTCCCTTCGGAAACTAGGTCCTAAGTTGCCCATAGAAAAGTGTTGGCCTTTGGGAATATCACTGTCCCTTTATCGAGCTTAACGGCCCTTCTACAATCCTCAACTTGATGACTGCCCTTTCTATCAAGTGGCCAGGCACAACATAGACACTCTCCGGCGTTCTTCCTTCTATTAACTTCTGCGATTGAACTTCCTGTCGTCTGAGGATATTTCGTTTGTTGCTGTCTCTTGGTGATCCGTGGAGACTTCCCTGTCGCAGCTAACTTGGATATGTATCCAGATCTTGTTCTTCCTTTGGTTTGTAACTCAGCAAGATCTCGTAGCCTTCGTGAATCCTTAAGGTATTCCTCGCACTCCTTTAATACTTTATCTTGTCGTTGATCCTTCTGTATGATTGATTCCTCGAGTTGAACTTGTTCCAAATCGACTGACAATGACCTCGCAATATCTCCAGGTTTCGTAGATATTTCTCGAGGTTGATAAGTTCATCTCCGAATCTCCAGGTTATCGATGAACGTCGTTAATCCAGAGTCTAACCCCACTTGACCGGCTATCCACCAAACACAACTAGCCACATAAAAAAGTTGACGATTTCTGGCGAAGGATATAATCTTTTCCAGAGCGTAAACTATAACGTCGCTATCGTTTTCAAAGGTTATAGTCATTCGTATATGTAGGGATACTTAATGGTACGGGGCTGCCATACAAATGCTAATAGATTTTATAATAATAGATATAGGTATCATAGAAACTTAATAATAAATAAAGGTGTTCTTCCGCTGGTAGGTATTTTGACTGCACGCTGCTAGAGCTTGATTCTTTCATTGTCGGGGAGACAATGCGAGTCTTTTATAGTCTTTCGCTGGCTCATGTATGGCCGCTACTTTTATGACTATGACAATGAGTTTGCTTGATAGCTTCCTCAGGATACTGTCCCGGTTCCGCCACGAGTTCCCTTTGGTTATCGTGTGCATGCGCGACTTTCCATCATCATCGCATGATATCAAACGCACCCCGCGTCGGCTCGTACTTTAACTTAGACATCTTGCTTATCGTTACTTTCAGTAGTTGGAACGTCTGACATCATAAATATAACGCAGCACTTTATCGCATCATATTAATATCGCGTGGATATTAATGCCTCACCATACCACTTTGGCTATTCGGCGATGCGTCAGAGATTTAATCGGTGACCAACCGATACTCTGCCAACGTAGATTATGACACCCTTTCGGGTTGCGAGACAGCTAACTCAAAAGTTATGAGCAGTGTCGCTTCAGGCCTCTTATCTTTAGCCAATGCCATTAATCCCTCACGCACTACGAGCTTAGGATACGGACTTCCGCTATCCGGGGAGTGCGCGCATTATTCCCTATCACAGAGCTGGGTGCGACGATCCCTCTTAATCGCTCATTGTATGACGCGTGCTGCACACCCGACTTTCCGTCGTCGTGATGTGTTGTCCCGCTATCGAAGGTGTAGTAGGTGTAACAAATAATTACGCGCACCGCTGATGGTTTTTCACATCCCGGTTATGGTGACGTAATTGCGTCATCTTGCGAATCAGCTTGATAAGTCTGCTCTTATCAAATCATTACATACGGTTCAGATGTAGCCCCGCTAAAGACCATCTGACTGATAGCATGAGCTGATGCGCAAGAAGGTGTTTTGCTCCGTGACCAATGGTATCCACTTCCAAATGGTAGTCAAGTGTACTTGCTTCAGTCCCATGTATCATTACCGCTATCAGGAGGGAACCCCTAACACCCGGGAGTGTACTTGAGAACATACTCGGTGTACTTGGGAGCGTCTTGAGAGCTCACTTGGGAGCGTATAGTCAAGTAGGCTGGGAGTGTGTTATCGAGTGCAATTGGGAGTGTACTTGAGAGCGTGCTCGGGAGTGTTCTTGAAAGCTTCTTGAGAGCTGGTTTGGGAGTGTACAGTCAAGCAGGCTGGCTGTGTGCCATCGAGCGCAAGTGGGAGCGTCCTTGGGAGCATGCCCGGGAGTGTACTTGAGAACGAACTTGGAGGTGTACATTGGAGCGAACTCGCAGTGTACTTGGACGCATCTTGAGAGCTTAGTTGGGAGCGTAAGTCAAGTATGCTGAGAGTGTACAATGGAGTGCAATCAGGAGTGTACTTCAGAGCGTACTTGGGAGCGTGCAATGAAGTGCATTTGGCAGTATTATTGAATGCAGCATGATGTATAGTATCAAGCGCCCATAATCGCATCCGTATCATAGTAATCTAGTCAAATTGCAGGTCCATAGGACCTCATAGTGCCACGCATCAAATATGCTATGGATTACCGGCCCAAAAACAGCTTCTCTATGAGTTACGCGTCGCGTAAGGTCATTTTTCCCGGTGTGGGAGATATAAGATTCCAAATGAATCAAAAACATGATATATACCTCTAAGCATCTTACTGTAACGATTATTGCTATCTTTGTGAATCATAACTACTGTACCAACAATGCCCCATTTATTGATACCAAGTTAATGTTGTATTTATGTACAATTCTTTATTACTGTATACATCAGCTGAACTTGTGAGGTATTTCAGGATTTGCAACAATGTCAATTGTTTTAAATGTAGGATCAATTTCACAACAATGTAGCACAGAAGACCTCATTACATGATGCCACATTAATGCCGGATCGCTGTCATATTCAACATGATGTACATTGAGTCAAATAGTCAAGCTATACTACATTGCTTCCACATGGGTATATTTTGCCCATACTTGCATATGTCTGTGCATGCCCACACATTCCCAATGGCTTACTTCCAAATCTTACCACCCCCATTAATTGACATATGGCAAATTCACATCTCTGGCATGATTCGTATTGGTTTCAGTGGGTATTTTACACACCTACTACCCACTATATGATGTATGTAGTTTGCTAAACATAACAGCATGTTAGGGCTACCTGTATGTATACTGGTTTATTACTGTCACATCATTGTGACAAGAATGTGGAATGCCTGCCACATATATGGAAATGCTCAATGCTGCTCAATTGACCAGTATTATCCCATTCAACTAAATACTCCATCATTTACAATGTCATATTTACTGGTATCTTGCATTACTGTGGTATTTTGAGCTATTCCCCAGTAATAGGAATGTTAAATTTAGTAATATGCTCACTCACTCCGGGACTCTGGTAGTCATGCTGCACTTGGGTAAATGTGGCACTGCAGTCACATCAATAAACGGGTTTTTTTTGGCATATTATGTATCCAGTAGGTTGAAATAGCATAGCTGCTCCAGGTGCCGATTTGATTTATCATGTACTAAGTTTGGTCGTGTCCTCCGTGAGGGAAAGGGTGACCATGTAACTCGAAGTTAACGTTGTAAAACGGTAAGAAAGTGACGAGCTCAAAAACGCCGCCACAGGATCGCTCACGGTCGATCGTCTTGAAAAAGGAAGTCAATTGGGTTTATGTAGCCGCATTTCGAGCAGCTTCCCATTTAGTTCGTTCGGCTACCTACTGCTCCTATTTAGCGGCCAATCGTGGTCACTCACGTCGGGAAAAATTTATTCGCACTTGAGCAGAACTAGTCGTGCAAACAAGTAAGGATTTTCTGGTACTCCTACACTCAGACGTATTTGCCATGTTTCGACAGGTGTACTCGATTTCTTAGTTTCAATTTCATAATCACGAAACATTTATAGACGATAATATTTTCTAACTACCTATGCCTATCTAACAATGGCACAGTCGGTTGGGGCATTTGGAGACGGTGCTCGAGTGCGCTTGGAGACAATGCTAAAGTACTCTTTGGGGGTGATGGCACTCGGGTGAACATGCAAATGAATTTGAAGATGGCGCTTAGGTGTAGATGCTTAGGTGCACTTGAGGGTGCATTTGAAGATGACGCTCGGATGCAATCGGAAGTGCACCTGGTGATTATGCCCGGGAGCTGGCTGCAGACGGTCAATCTCGGTTGGCCGGAAGCTGGCCGGAAGCTTGCCGGTGGTGGTCGACCTTGGCTATCCGGTATTATGCACATGTGGGCTGGGAATGGAATATTGGTATGAAAGGAGAGATAATAAAATCACTAAACAAACCCCATACATAGCAAGATAAGAACTAATGCAAGTGGCCAGATGTACAAAATATAATTCACCACAAAGTCCGCATGGTGGCAAGATCCAGTCTAAGTAGCGCCTTTTAATGACGCTCTAAGTTAAACACCTGTGAAACTAGTAACCAGTGACGTACCTGTTACATCTGCTGGTATAGTATCCACTGCGCAAGGTATACATAGGCAGGTATCGTACTCCCACACATACACCGTCGACAGCATCTGCACAGTAACACAAACTCACTTTAGGGTTCAAATTAGTTTGCTGATTAGTACCGGAGAAATGCGACGTAACTTAATCAGCGCTTGAGCGATTTATTAAACTAGCCGCGAAAGATCTTTGAGCATGAGTGTTCCTACTACACCGAACCAAACCGGGACTGCCAATCCTCAAATGTCAAAGCGGCCGCTAGTATAATTTATTATACAATGTCAGTGAATTGAAAGAACAGATATACGGCTGGTGTTTAAATCGGGTGTCTCTTCTCACTACATCTCCTTATATCGTTACCGGGGTTACTATGTAGCGCAGGTATGGGAAGCATCTAAACGTATGATTATTTCAATTAAGAAAACATTGTAGGGCCTTCTGTAGTGGTGGTAGTGGTTATGGCGGAGGTGTAAATGATAGGTGCGATGACGTGGGTATGCGGAGGTGCTAGGCGGGTAGTGCTAGGGTCACATTATGACTGAGCGGCCAAGTTACCAAAATAACAAAAACTATTTCTAGAGCTCAAATTCATAATTATGCGTCAAATCCATCTACACTCTCATAGATTTGTTGTAGATTTTCATTACGGTACTGATCAGTGGGTGGCAAATTTTGATTGGCTGTTGACTTCGAGTGGTAGTTGACTACCAAGGTAGACAATACTGCTGTTGGTATCACTCGCCCACCTGGCTCAGGTTTGTAGGATCTTCGCTGGGGGTAAACTACAACAAACCTGCCTTTCGTGAGCGTGTAGGCGATACCATTGCGGTATTTACTTCCCCCCAACTATTTCTTTTGGTGTAGCATGTCGCTTGAGACTTAATATTTCGGCGCGTGACAACCCTAGGGTACATTTTGGTGTAGTTTAAAAACTCACGATAAGTTGTGGCATTTACACTTCGTTGGCATATGGTCTAGCGTAGCAACTGCACAATGTTGTCATGAGTTCAGCGTGAAGTTCAGCGTGGTAGCTGAGTGACATTATCGTGAGGTTGTCGTGAGATGGTGAAGGTTGAGCTGGTAGTAGGCAGTGCGTGAAATCTATACTACACCTAATGGTTTAAACGATGCGCCAGCATCCCGAAACCACATTATAATTTAGACAAATAGATAGCACCACATATTAAATGCTTTTTGTACTATAGTGTTTGATATAAACTATAACGTGGCCTTCAAATGAAGTTTTCGTGGCTTTTAAACACCAGTACACCAAATTCATGTACCCTAGGGACAATCAATCTGCAGAATATACGGGCTGCTCGGAGACATTTCCGCGTATCTAGTTTGACTTCATCCAACCATTCGGTCTGTATTCTTCGTGTAGTGCGTTATCTTTCACAAAGAATGTGGCACTGCCTAGCCTCACCGAGGATTCTTTCAATGGTTTTACGGCCAACAAAAGCCGTGTTCCTTGTGGCCGATATACCGAACTAGCCGTTAAATCAAATTCACTATTCCCGGTGATGATTGGACACTATTTTTGGCCAAGAAGCTGAAAAGTCTCTCTACAGAGAAGCGCATACAGATATGCCTAAGATAACTGGGTGATTATTGGTCGATAGATGCAAGGTGGTCAACCGCACCTATTTTGAAGAAATCCTACCACTCCAAATTGAACTTTCTTGCTGTGCGTCTTTTATCATTGCCGGCAGTAGGGTGCAGTAGTGCTGCAGATGGCATCAGTGAATGGGTGAGGCTCTGTTATTCGATACTCTATCAGCCTATCAGTTTCTGTAGGTATTGTCGTTGACTGCAAGGAGCTCACAAAGGCACGGTTCGGCTGCACCCTGCAGAACTACTTCCGGCCTAGATATAAAACGCACGACGAGAAAGTTGCAATTTTGAGGTGGCAGAATTGCTCTAATGCGTAGCGATCGATGACCCGATCTTACTGACTCTATAGCATACTGATTGTGTTCCCCTACCCCGCACTAATACCTAGCGAGGACCGCTTTACTCTAGCTAGGCATTGTTACAAAGTATAGGTCATCACTTGCCTTTGTACCGTATACCCATGAATAAAAATGATGTGTGCCCTGTTGATCATGACCATCTAGTTCGACCATACAATAATTAACTAACCACTAAACAGCAATAAATAGGAAGTACAAAAAAATTAACTATGTTGGATCTTGTTCTTTCGACTTTCGCATAAAAGCAGATATCAATTTAAACAATTATATCTCCATCGTCGAAAATATTCCACCTTTCCTTTCCCGCACACTTCCCCAGAAACTCCGTTTTCAATGTCCATATGATAATTCCGTCTCTAATGTCTACCTAGAAGGAAGATACCTTCAACGTCATCCGACAAGTCAAGAATAAGCCTATTGCCACTCGCCCTTGTGCCATATTTAAATCCTTGGCCCAGCGAATTCAGGTGGGTTGCCAACTCCTTTCCCGTTGCGACCCTCCCATCGTTTACATCGACCATGGATACAAGAGTTTTCAACAAATGTGCAATCCAGAGATAGCTGTCATCTCGAATATGGACTCGTCGACAGTAAAATAAAACAACCAGGATCGCAGGAATCTGGCCCAATACGATTGCTCCTATTGTGATGCCGACTTGCCTCCACTTGATCTCCAGAGACGTTATGACGTAATGTTCTTCTGTATTGCCGTCGCGACTCGGAGTCGGTAGCTGGTCATCTGCAGCCGCTATCAACAGCACCGGCATCCGTGCTACCAGGCTAGCTATATAACGACGTGCGTGTCGTGCGAAGGCCACATCCAAGGAGTTGTTACCGGGGAAGAGCTCTTTCCAGATCTCTCGAGCGATTTTGGATACTCCAGAAAATAACATCCCGCATACCCGCCTATGCATAATGAATGTAGTTAAATACAAGGTCCGAGTCTGGCAATGAGGTTACGTTGACTACTTCGGTTGGGAAAGTAGAAGATTTTTTGCATTGAACAAATTATGCGCATCTGGAGCTCCAGGGAAGTGTCCAACTCCAGGGTAATTTTTGCTGTTGTTGTTGTTGTTGTTTAATCATACTGTATTGACTCTAATTGGAGTATGACAGGACCCTGATATCCCCTCCGCCTCCGGGCGAGCCGGCTAGATGGCGGAGCTCCCCCCCAGCTACCCTTCGTCCCCGCTGACAAATGAAAGATAAGAGAAAGACAGAAAGCAAGACGAAAAGAGAGAAAGAAAGAAAGAAAGAAGGAATGGTATAGCCCCGCTGCCTCCAATGCCGCCCCTGAGCCCCAAGCCCTGAGCCCGCACCATCCCGCTACTTCAACTGGGCGGAAACTTCCCGACCTCAGTTGCCGCTAGGAAGTCCATCACCGCTTGGTCGCACTCTTCAATGGAAAAGAGCTCAGAGATCTGCACGTGCCGGAATCTGCCCGCTCTCCAGCCTGTCGCCTTTCTCACCGCCTTCCATGGTTGTCTCTGGTGGACTCTCCACTGGCTGCAGTGGCGGAAGAGGTGCTCCCGCGTCTGGAACACTGTCCCTCCACACCACCAGCATTTGTCGTCATCTCGGTGGCTGAACCGTTTTAGGTAGCCCCCGTGGGCGCATGCCCGGACTTCAATCGGTAGAAGCTGGCGGCCAGCACCTTTACGCTTGTCATCGGGATAGGTCTCTTGGTACCCGCCTTGCCCTTGAGTCTGTAGCTGAAGTGCTTGCTGCACTTGTTGGCCTCCCACTCCGACTTAGCTGCCGTTCGTCCCTCGGAGATTCGGCTAGCCCTATTTGAGGCCGAGGTGTATGGCCGCTCTATCACTGTGCATCTGCTCGCCTCTCGGGCCAAGTTCACCTGACGGTCTGCTTCTTCGTTTCCGGGGATGCCGGAGTGCCCCGGGACCCAGTGGCTCTCGGTTGCGATGCCGTTGCCGAGGAGGCTCCGCGCCCTCCTGTCGATCCGCCTCGCGATGTAACGGCGGCACGTGACCCAGGTCCGGGTAACGGCCATTCTATATAGTCAGCTCGCCACGAGACTTAGATCTCTAGCGATAATCTTACATATACACCTATTTACTATCACTCGAGTCCACGTTTGCAACCGTATACCATAATTACCATACGTATGCCTATAAGGC
>Ga0307515_10006910_pt1 | contig 22549 bp, 7 predicted proteins | sample 17_EM_MG_FD_194513 | JGI IMG/M metagenome (GOLD analysis project Ga0307515, IMG submission 194513) | Populus trichocarpa ectomycorrhiza microbial communities from riparian zone in the Pacific Northwest, United States - 17_EM | ecosystem: Host-associated > Plants > Roots > Unclassified | place...
TACTGCCTACTAACCTCTAAAGCTTAGGCTAGATTAATATAGCAGCCTTAAAAGTAAAAGAGAATAGGCTCTATTATAGAGGTCGCCTATTTATCCCTAACTTAGAAAATCTATAACGGCAACTAATTTAAATAGCCTACAACCTCTAATTAAGCGGCTACCTAGGTAAAGGAGGAACCTATAAGCTTTTTAGCCGATATTACTTCTAGCCAAAAATAATAGACTTAGTTAAACGCTTTATAGGCGCCTACTATAGTTATAAGCGCGCTAAGGCCTTTAATACAAAGTACTAAGGACTACTATACCCTCTACTAGTACCTATATAACAATAGGTAGATATCGCTATAGATTTCGTTATTAACCTACCACCTTATAAACGACATGGCCGTACCTATAAGAACATCCTTATAATAATATACCGACTTATAAAAGAGCGCCACTACGTTCTAACTAAAGGCGTAGCCGTTAGCGACGTTACTAACGCCTTCCTCTGTAAAGTTTACTAACTATATAGGCTACTTAACTCAATTACGTCCGACTAAGGCATATAATTTAACTCTAATATATAGAGACGAATCTGCTAACACCTTAGCATCTCCGTTAAGATATCTACATCCTTCTATTATAAAACTACTAGGCAACCAGAAAACGCTAATACTAGTATAAAAGCGTACCTACGATAGGTAGTTGCCTATAGTTAAGATAACTAGGTAGATTACCTCCTACTAGGTAAATTCGCAGCGAATAACTACGTCTTAACCACTATAGGACTTACCCCGTTCTTCGCGAACAAGGGTTATTACCCCTAATCCGGCATAGAGCCACTAGAACCTATTAATAAGAAACTGCCATATAGAAAACGCCTTAAGATACTACTTATTAACCAGTATATAAACTATATAAAAAATCTACTCAACTACTGCAAGGGAGAAATGGCCTAGGCTTAAGCAAAGCAGGCCTACTTTGCTAACTATTATAGAACGCCACCACTGGAGATACGTGTTGGCGAGTAAGTATAGCTAAATATACGCAATATCTCTACGCAGAGGCCTATAAAGTTACTTAATTATAAGAACCTTAGCCCCTATCTAATTAAACGAGTTATTAATAGGGGAGCCGCATATAAGCTAGAACTTCCGCCTACCCTAGCTACCCGCGGGATATAGCCTATATTTTACCTATAGCTACTACACCTCTATTGGCCTAACCCCTTACCGGGGCAAATATAGCCTAAACCCCTACTAGTACTAATCTAAGACGAGAACAAAGATAAGAACTATAAGGAGTAGACCGTTAAACAAATTATTAACTCTAAATACTTTAGCAAAGGTAAAGGACGACGGCTCTACTACAGAGCTATATATATAGGATTCGGTATAGATTAGCCAGAATAGCAACTATAGGAAGACTTTAAAAATGCAAAGGATCTAATTAGCGACTTTTACTATACAAACCCATAGAAACCGGGCCTAAGCAGAGATTTTATACCCAATCCTCTATAGGAGCCCTTATAGAATTAAACCGTTATATATTACCACATAAGGGCAAATTACTATCAAATTGCAGTAAAGTATAATTACGTAACCGGAATATCGTTAAGATATCTAGGAACTTTAACTAGCGGTTAAAGTTATTTAATTAGTCGGATTCTTAAATGCTAAGCCTTATTACATAACGTTATTTTAAACCTTTAGCAATACCCCCCTTTCTTTTCTATACCTTAAGTGTCCCTTCTATAATATATATAGTAACTATAGCGTCGCTAGAGCTCCGCCTCTATAGGAGGGGGGGTAGTATTACCGAACCCCACCGTAGGGGCCTCTATAGGAGAGCCCCGTGCTCTTGCGCACACCTCGCGTATAGCTTATATCAGCTACGCGTAGGTATATTACCTCCTTACGCCCTTGACCTTTACGATCGATCGCGTAACGTCTTATAGACTCCTTAAATACATACACCTACCCACGTTCCGTAACACTCTACTACTAGTTTCCTTTAGTCCTATAGGCCTCTACTTTTCCTAACTATTAGCTACTTAATCCTATTTATACTTAGTCTACTTCTAGCTAATACTTAGTTCGCTTTTTATCGTTAATATACTATAGATATATATTCTCTAGGCATTCCTACCACTATCGTTTATCTAGGCATTCTTCCGTAAGGAATCTTCCTAGTTATAGTGCTAAATCTCCTTAGCTTTACACTTCTACTAGGTGCTAACTATGTATATACTTAGCGTTTCTATATTTTGCCTCATCCGGTGCCTAATATATCCTTATTAGGTACTTCCGGTTTTTATCTTTAGGTGCTTTATATATATTATACACATTATCTATATATATAATCTATACCAATGTGTAATATGCTTAGTGTTTTAGGTTAACTCTTAGCTTATTCTTATCCTTAAGTTTAAACCTTTCCCTTATTAATTTAAGCATTGTGACTTCATTTATAGGTACTAAGATTTACCTTTTACTTCTTTAGTCCTCTAATTACTCCTTTAAATCCTTTAATATTATAATTAAGGCTCCTTTAATATAACTTATAGCCTTTTCCGTAATTAGGTAGTCTTAGATAACTTTTTCGTCTAGCTATATATAGAAATCTTCCTACTCGTTATTATGCCTTTACCTATACCATCTTTAGTATAGCTGCTGGAGTATATACAGCTTGTCCGTAAGGAAGTATCTTCTTATTACTACATTATAACAGCCCTTAGTGTGTTATTCCTTAAACCTAGTTAGGATTCCTAGATCCTCCTCTTATTCTAGTTTAGTAAGCTACTTAGCTCTTAGTATGCCTATTCTAGGCCTATTAGTAATTCTTTATATAGGTGCTCTATCCCTTATATAACCTAGCGTGTTAAACCTTTTATTTAGTTTCTGTTCTTGCTATAAGGTAATTCTTGCTTTAAATTCCTCTATAGTTTCTTTCTTTTCGCGTTTTGTAAATAAATCCTTAAAGTCTTCCTACTTCTTAATCTTATTAATAGTCCTTATTTATGTCTTAAAGTCTTAGTTCTATAGGATTCTTAATCTTAAGCTTGCTTTTGTCTTAAGCTTCACTCCTACCTTAGTCTAACTAGGCTTAGGTGTTCTTATCTTATCTTAAAAGTCTTAAATCTTACTTATCTTATTTTAAGAATTTTATACCTATAGGAAACTCTATCCTAAGCTTATTTATATATCTTTAAACTAAGCTATTACCCTACTCTATCGGTTTCTCTCTATTATAGGTCCTTAGGTGCGCCTTATCTTACCTTAAGAATCTTAGTTATCTCTTATCTTATCTTAAGGATCTTAAGCCTTTGGCCTTTTACCTTTATTAAGTAATAAATTAGCATTAGTAGTTGTCTGCTTACTTAGTCTCTATAAGACACTCTTCCTTTTATTTTATAAAGCGATGGATGCCGTATTTAATGGTGTTATAATTCCCGTTACTAAACCTTACTCTATAGCGGTCTTAGTCTCTACTTCTAATATAACTTCTTTAAGGTTTATATACTCCTAGTAAGCTGCCCTTATTACCTTATCGTCTGTAAATATTTCACCTATATTAAACTTATTGTCTTTAATATCCAACCTATGTAATGGTTTATTAGTTCCCCTATACTTTAAAGATTTTAGCTCCTATAGCTAATAGCTTACGCTATACTTAGCGTCTTTATAAATTTGGTATATATTATTATAACAAAACGCGAAACTTCTAATTAAACATTCTTTTGTTCCTCGTAGTGTACTATTATCCCTCTATACGTATGTGTCTTCTACTAATTTAGTCCCCTTTATTATATAATAACTCTAACTATCCCTATAATCCCTCGCAAAATAACCTTATTTCCTATAATTTATATAAGCTCTATCTTTAAACCACTAACTTTACTATAGAGTCCGCCTAAATATCTTCTACTGCTAAGATCCCTAGTTTGGCCTCTACTCCTTAGTCCTATAATTACTAAATCCTTAACCTCTAAGTTTTTATAGTTTCTTACTCTATCTCTTATAGGCTTCTTTAGTACCGCTTAGGTCTATTAGCTTTACGCCATACTATAGTTTTTAATTTAGCTTTAGTTATTGCGTACTTTGCGCCTTATATAACTATAGAACTCTATCTTAACCTCTCTTAGCCTATTCCCTTTAGTAGATCTAATTATTAATCTTAATTACTTAATCTATTAACTCCTATAAGATGTCCGCATCTTCTATTAAGATAATCGCGTCCTAGACTTTAGCCTTAAGTCTCTATTTATACTGTGCCATAAGCGCCTTATTATTCCACTTAACTTATATAGCTAACGTCTGGAACTACGTTATGTAATTAATTGCTAAGGTTCGTTACGTGATATCTTGGAGTTTTCTTTCTACCGTGGTTACCGCCTCTAGGTCTCTAAACATTTGTATAAGTCGCTCTATAAACCCCTCCTAGTTTAAGAATATAAACCGTACCTCCTAATTAGTGGTTGTTATTATATTTACCTATATCTCTATAAGGTAGGGCTTAAACCACTTAAGCGCCCTTTTTGATAGGAATAGTCCTGTATAGGCTATTCAATCCATAGGTATTAGCAGCTTTGCTTCTTCTTACGTAACCTTAATATACATTTATATAAGGAATCCTTTAAGCTTTAATCTTTCCCCTAAGTACCTCTTAATTAATAGTAACTTAATCTTTACTGCTTCTATCCTATTAACCCTTTCTTCTAGCGCCGCATTGTTTGTTATTAACTAGTTAACTATCTCTTATAATTATCTAACTATTATAGGTTGCTGCGAGTCAGTATCTGCTATACTAGTGTTGCCTCCTAACCTTAAAGTAGTTGCCGCCGTCAATGGCGTTGTAGTGGCTGCTTTTGGTGGCATATTATTTAACTTTCTATATTTAGTACCGTAGCTAGGTAGTAATTATGTAACGGAACCTTATAGCAAGTACTATAATAAGCTCGTTATTAGGCTAGGCGTATAGGTGACGTAAAGTAAAGTCAACAATATAATAACTAATAGAGTGGTTGCCTAACAGATTAACTCTAATTATATTCTGAGAATTACTACAAGGAAGGAACTATCTAGGTAGGGATTAAGGGTCCTTAAATACACAACTATACTCCTATAAAATCCTTTTTATATATAATATGCGTATGCTCTATCCACTCTGTTACGGATTATATAGTTCCTATAGATTATATAGATCACGTTACATGACCTTGGTTACCATTCCTCGTCATATAGCTCTATTAACTCCATCCTAGACCGTGCCTGAATTAACTAACTAGCTTCTTCCAACTCTTCTCCAAGTAGTCGTAACATCGTACTTAAAGCGTCCGTAATATTAAGCTTACCCGCAGTAAATAAGGCAGCCTATTACGATATACGTAAGCCCTCGTGTATAGGCTAAGGATACTTAAACTGCGTACCGATTTGGCTACTATATGTAGGTAGAAGAGTTACTACCATACTTATACTTAAGCTCTGTGTTAAAGTAGGTGGGCGGGCGATTAATAAGAAAGGCTGTATTGGTGATATTCGAAATCGTTATATAGGTAGGCGGCCGGAGGGACTACTAATAGAGGCAGTAGTAGTACGTTTAGAGCTTATATTAATAAGAGAAAGAAGCTTTAATACACCACGATCTAAAGCAAATATTACGGCTTTTAGTAAGGGAGATAAGTTACAAATAGCTTCAGATTTAAGCTCCAAATTCGAGGTAGCTAGTGGCCCAAGCTAGGGCCACATACTACACCTCTTCCTGCTAGCTCTACATACTAATTTAGCTGTAGGCTTAGCGAAATTAGGCGTATACCGCTGCGCGCGCTAGGGGGGGATAAGCCGAAGCTCGTAGAAGCTGTAATAAACGTTATAAATATGGCCTAGACGTAATTCTGGTAGTTTTGTATAAACGTAGTTAGTTAGCTTAAGGACTAATTAAAAATCCGCACTAATAGAATTACGTCTAAGCTTGCCGAGGTAAGCCCTAAACGTGATTTTGCAATTTAGACGGCGTTTACCTTAGCAAGCTTAGACGCGATTTTTTAGCTAGCATTGGAGTAACCTACGCCGTCTTCCGAATTGCAAAATCACGTCTAAGAGGGTTTGGCGAGATTTGTTAAAATCCTAAGCAAAATCCATAAAATAGAGATTACGGATATCTAATTTATTTATTTATATAACGCGTTATTATTACCAAAAGTTTATACATTATTTTTAAGGCTTAAGGCTTCTAAATAGTGTAAATTTTATAATACGGCTATTGCTTAATCCTAATATTAATTTCATTAAAGTTAAAAAAAAACGCGGTGTTAAAAGCCTAAGCACGTATTATATCTTATTAAATAGTCTGCTAATATTAATAAAACTATATAAATATGTAGATATCTACTATATAAAGCTATTACAACACCTAAAAGGTGCTATAGTTAGGTCCTTCCTTAAAAATATCCTCCCTTAGCCTAAAGTGCCTCTACTACTGCTAGGCATTATATCCGCATAAAAAACCCACTATATCTCTAAAGAAAACCACTAGACGTTAGGGTTAGAAGCCTATAGTTAAACGGGAACGCTAGTAGGTCTTATAGAGCTTATAGGAGCTAGATAATTATATATAGGAGAATCTTATATCCCTAGTAGAGAGGTAGTTATAGAACGTATAAGATAAGCTTCTGGCCTTATAGGAGGTAAGTAAGGATAAATAGTTAAGCGTAATAGATAGAGCTATTAAGCTTCTATATCCATAGAGCAAACAACTAAGTTAAATTAAGGTGTTAAGACGGGTAATATATAGGTGGAGGGACTTATTTCTAGCGGCGAAGATATTATAGGGTAAGAGTATAATAATATAGGCAATTCTATTACTGGTTCGAGCTTCCGTTACTATTATTATATTACCTTTAAACGCAATTAGAAAGAAGCAGCTGTTAAAAAATATAGGCTATTCTAGGAGTAAATCCCATATTTATATATACGGAGGTAATAAAAGCGTATACGGATATTTTAAAATATATTAAGGCGGGTCGGTTTACGTATATTCCAGTATTGCTAGAGTTACTATTAAGTAAACGGTTCCACTATATCCTTACTTAGCCCGCTTTTCGCTTATATATTTCCTTAGTTATAATTAATAAGTATTATCTAGTTACTAATTAGGGTAAGAGCTTCTAGCCCTATTACGCACAGCTCTTTAAGGTCCAATCACTGCTTAATTTAATAGTGCCGTAGTTTATATATACTATAATACTTAATAAGGAGGTATATATAAAGGTAATAAAGCTAGTGGGATTTTATTAGAGTATAACAGATTTTAAATAAATAGATATTAATTAGCCTAACCTATCTATTATTAGGGGCTATATTAAGAGGAGGGATAAGAATAATTATAAGGTACCATTCTTTGTTATTAAAGAGGCATTTAAGGAGGTAGTAGTAGCGGAGGATTATATATCTATAACCCTTAGCTAGATATCCCTAGGGTCTAATAAAATATCTGCATTATCTAGCTAAACGCCTATAGCGCCTAGTAGGATATCTACTACCTCTATTTATTAATTAGTTAGGCGGATCTAAAATCCGGTAGGAGGTACTATATAGCTAAAGGGAAGAAAGGTTTTAAGTCCTAAATTAATTCCTAAGATAATTATATTTCTTTATGCCAAAAATTATATTTATAGGTATATAAACACTATTTATTTATAGCTTATAACTAAGGGCTATACTATAAAGTAGGCTAAAATAGTAGTATGGAGTTATTATACGATATTATCTAAATGTAATAAGAGTAGGGAGTATCAAAATTTCTATATAGAAGACTTACCTACCCGTATTCTTATTACGTTAGACGCCCTAGCCTATAGTATAGATATTCTAAATATTATCCATTCTATTATATACGGTTATTATTTTAACAAAATCCTAAATATAATATTATAGCAATTTAGACGGGCCGTTTAACGCAATAGTGTTACCAGATATATAATTATCCTTATTAAAGACTGGTATAAGAGTACTCTTATAAATATTATACCGCTAAAGCGAAAGTCTTAAAAACCTATAGCCCCTTTATCTACTTGACTCGGTTATAACTTTATTACTACTAGGATGGCGATATAAAAGGATAGGGTAGCGGATTTCGCCAGCGATCTGGCTTTATTTATTATAATTAATAGTAATATTATCTTGTAGGTATCTGCTTAGGAGAAGAAGGATTAAATACTTAATAAGAATATAATATTATTAGTCCTATTAATTAAGTATATAGAAAAATAAAAGAGGGCGAAGTCTAATATAGAGAAACGGGTGGTACTTCTAGATATATTATACGAGCTTATAAATAAAGCTACTAGATATCTACGTAATATTCTACTTAAGCCGTATAAGGAGACAAGTCCGTTATCTAGAGGTCCACGCTATTACTCTAATTGCGATATTTTATTACAGGCTTATAAGGAGTATAATATTATTACACTATATACTAAGAATATTGCAAAAAGTAAGTACTTAAAGGATCTATTTATAAGTATTAAGAAGTGGATTAAAGGATAGCTTAATATAATATACTAGGATGCAGTTTAGAGTCTAATTTCCAGTTATATTATATCTAATAATTAAATCCGCGTACTTTATATCTAACCTCCACTAACTTATAAGGGCCTTAAGCGGATATTACCTAAATGGGATTATAGCTTTCTAGGAGATAAAGTGGACACGCTTATCCGCTTTATTTGTAAGGAAGAAATATAATACTTTAGTACTAGTGTCTTATAGGCTGCGTTGTAATCTAGTAGATATATTACTATATCTAAAAGCTTATTACAGACGCCTTTACTATTAATAGGTTAATAGGGACCTATTAGTGCATTAACTATAAAGAGTACTAGTCTTAATTAACCGTTATAAACCAAAGTATTACCGCCCTTATAGCTATTATTAGCATCTAGCTCGCAAACTAATATAACTAAGTCTTAAATATCTTAGCTTATATTAACCTAAGACTTATAGGCAAACTAGTCCTAGACTACACATGCCACTCTATTACAGTCATTTTAACGGCTAGATGTTTAATATCTGTATACTCTAGATATACGGCTACTTACTTAAAAATTGTCTAGTGTATATCTACAAAACCTTTAACTTAACCTTCGGCATCCTAATAACTCCTTACAGCGCCTCTATTATTCTTAACAGCTTCTTAATATAGCTCCGCACCATCCTTACAATTCTCTACTACCTTAGTTTATATCTTAGAACCTAGGTATTAGTCTATAGTATAACCTTTAAGCTCTGCAGCAGAAGTTTAATAGTATTATTAGCTTAAATATAGGTGGCGCTAGTTTATAGCATAGTGTTTAATCTCCGCAGCGATCTCTATATACAGTTATTGCGAATTAACGTGGCCTTATTAATAATCCTGCTAGTAATAATCTGTCGTTAATAGCAATCTATAGTAATCTAGTGTTAACAGCGACGGCAAACTGCCGCATTATAGCACCCTTTATAGTAACTCAGCAGCAGGATACTAGAAGGGAATTAGCCTATATAGTAGGTGTGGACGGATATCTATAGGGTTAGTATAGTGGTTTAGCAGCTTATTTATTAACCTAAGCTTATCGCTTATAGCGGCTTTTAAATAGTTTATCCGATTAATTGTATATTAGTGCTTAATAACCGCATACTTCGCCTGGTGGCTCGCCGGTAAGGTTAAGAAGCTTATCCTAACGCGTAGACTTATAGGCTAATATATTAGCCACTATAGAGTTAGCTCCCTTCTAGCTAGTAGAATTAACTAGAGGTAAATCTAGCACTTCCCGCCGCTCTACTTAAGTAAGAAGTACTATCTCTACTTATATAGCTAATGTTAATACAACTTTAAACCAGTCTCTTTAGCTAATCCTCCCCTCTAGTACTGCACTAGCTAGCAGTATAACCTTAAAAAAGACGCTAAGATGTCTATTTACTAATATTAGTAGCAATATAAGTATAAATAGGCCACAGCCAAAGCGCTAGATATTAGAGCTTACAGCGCAGTATTAGGTCTTAGCCCTTAGAGCAATCTGGATATTAAAGCTTATAGCATAGCATTAAATTTAAATCCTTAGGGCAGCCTAAGTATTAGAGCTTATAGTACAGCACTAAGTCTTAACTTTTAGACCGGTCTAAGGTTTAATATTCGCAATATAGCACTAGATCTCCGATTATAAAAAATTCCAAAGTTTAATATCTACGGCGTAGCACTAGTTCCTAGGTAGTAGGAAATCCGGAAATTTAGATTTTATAATATGTATTAGATCTCCGCTCCTAGAAAATCCTAAGGCTTAGGATTTAAGTTATAATACTAGATCTCTACTCCTAGAAAACTCTAAGGCTTAAGGTTTATAGGCTAATACTTAATCTCCGCCCTTTAAACTGGGCGTAGCTTAGAATAAGTATATATAAGGTGGTTGATGTTTATTAAAATAAGTCACTATAGCAGCGATTACTTATTAGTAAGCTAATTTAATAAAATCTACAGCGTGGATATTTACCTTTAATTAACCTCCGCACCTTCTACCTCATAGTATTACGCCGTAAACTTTATTATTGTTATTTTATCTACTATCCATTAGCATACTACTATCTGTAATACCTTCTTTTACACCTCTAAATACGTCTAACAGCTATTTAGTTAAGGAACTTAATATACGCGATATTAACGATAAAATAATTAAGGACGCTTTTAAGGACGCCTTTTCTTTTACTAATCCTTTAGGGTTTTTGCCTAAAGAGTAAGCTTTCTAATACTAAATTATACCTATAGCTAATATAATTTTAAGAAATATGTACCAAAGCACTCTTTATCAGATCTAGCAGAGCACTATAATAAGGTTATTTTAAAATCCGCTGGAAATCCGCTTACCTCTTTACTGCCTACCTCTTTACCGCTTACTTTTTTACTACTTACCTCTTTACCGCCTACCTTTAAGCCGCTTGTTTTTTCGTTACCTACTACTTTTAAGAAGTTTAATCCTTATTATACTTTTACTTCTCTTAAGAGGCGGGCTGATAAAATTGCTACGCAAAATGTTTAGTATAAGATAGCCTTTAAATTGTATGTATTAGCTATACTCTTTTAATATCTTATCTACTAATTTACCTCTTATAGTAACCTAACAGAAATATTAGAGATTTTAAATAACAATAAAGAGAATAATCTTAATAACGCCAACTCTCCTAAAAGCCCTCCTCTATCCTCTTATAATCTCTATAGCCCTTATAAGCTCCGTAGTACGTAGATAGCCTAAGCTATAATATTAAATATTAACACAAACGAGCGCCTTTTTATTTAAGTACTATTAGTAAATAAATAGTATACCCTAAAAGCTGGTGCTTAGGAGAATATAAAGGAAGCTCACTAGCGGATATATACTTACGTCTAGAATATTAAGGGTAGCTCTAGTATGCTACGCAATCCGCTATGCGCTCTATACGTTAAGTAAGACTATAAATATCGCGTTTATAAGCAGAACTCTAGGCCACATTTTAGAGATACATGCTTAAGATATCGCTTAAGTAGTAGGTTGTGCAAAAAGGTATATACTAATAGTATACTAATATTCCATCAGCTAATACGTATATAGGATAGTTCGCTAAAACTGGAGCCGGTTATACCTTAGTATAAAAAAACATGCGTAATTAGTTTCTGCTAGTAGTCTAGCTAGAACGCCTACTAAAAAGGTATAATATCCGCATAGCTTTATACCCGCACTATCCCCCCTCTAAAGACCTCCCCTTTCTCTAAGACTCTTACTTATAGTAATATGCGCGGCTATAGGGGCACCCGTTCTACCGCTACTCCTCCTACTCTTTTACTAATTCCTAGTACGCCTAGTGCTGCTCCTAGTACTACTACCGCTCCCGCTAGTACGGAAAATGTTCGGGTGTATTTAGTAATTGCTATTTCCGTACGTGTTAATATAGTTTATAAATAGGTAATTAAGATAGTAAAAGATATTCGGGCTATAGATCGCCGGTTAGGTAAGCTTAAAGATTCTCTAAGTAAGATTAAGGATAGGCTTACGTTTATAAAGCGTAGTATTATAGCACTTATATATAACGCCGGGTTGCTAAATATAGAATTTAAGTAGATACTAGTTAGCAGTTACTATGGGTTAGCTATTACTGCGGGTTAACTATTATTACGGGTTTAGAGTAATAAAATAGTAGCTTTTACCTCTTTATTACTATGTATATAGGAATTAAGTCTCTACCTTATATTTAATAGATATAATTAATATTATAATATCTATATAAACTAAGATAAAGATATCCGTATAAGCTAAGATAAAGATATTTATATATCTACACTGTTAATAATTACTAAGGTAAGTTACTATAGTAGCAATTATTTGTTAGTAAGCTAATTTAATAAAATTAGTAGCGTGGATATTCACCTTTAATTAACCTCTATACCTCTTCTTCCTCTACTAACCTTCTACCTTATAGCACCGCACCATAAACTTTATTATTATTGTTTTATCTACTATTCCTTGGCATTCTACTATCTATAATGCCTTTATTTACACCTATAAACGATATTAATACAAATAATAGTAGCTAGGTAGTTAAGAAACTTAATATACGTAAAATAAACGAGGATGCTATTAAGCGCGCCATAGCTACTCTTACTAAGCCTTTGGACTCTATTCCTAAAGAGTAAGCTTTCTAATACTAAATTGTGCCTGTAGCTAATGTGATTTTAGAAAATATATACTAAAGCGCTTTTTATAGGATTTAGTAGACGACGAAAATATAGATAGAATGAAATCCGCTAAAAATCCGTATACCTTTTCGCTGCCTACTTTTCTGTTGCTTGCATCTTTACTATAAACTACTTTACCACCTACTTCTTCGCCGTCCGCCTCTCTATTACCGCTACCTAATGCTTCTAAAAGAAGACTAGATAAGGCTCGTTTATCTTCTTTTCTTAAAAAGTAAGCTAAAAAGGCTGCTAATATAAATCTAAAGGCTAAAATAGCCATTAAATCGTATATATTAGTTATACTATTTTAATATCTTATCTACTAATTTACCTCTTATAGTAACCTAAACATTTATAAGGTTTTTTTAGATAGCGAACCTTTAGATAGCGGTAAAGATAAAGATCTTAATAACGCCGACTCTTATAATCTCCGCAGCCCTTATAATCTCCACAGCCCTTACAATCTTTATAGTACCATAAATATAAATAAGCGCCTTCCTATCTAAGTGCCGTTAGCGAATAAATAGTACACTCTAAAAACTAGTGTTTGGGATAATATAAAGGAAAGTCGCTAGCGGATATTAACACACGTTTAGAATATTAAGAGTAGCTTTAGTAAGCTGCGTAACCCATTATATACTCTATACGAGAAGTATAACTATAAATATCGCGTTTATAAGAAGGACTCTGGGCCTTATTTTAGGGGTACGTGCTTAAGATATTATATAGGTAGTAGGTTGTGCGGAAAGGTATATGCTAATAGTATACTGTTATTCTATTAGCTAATATATATATAAGAAGGTTTACTAAATCTAGAGCTAGTTACACCTTAGGGTAAAAAACGTGCGAAGTTAGCTTCTGCTAATAGTCTAGCTAAAACGCCTACTAAGAAGGTATAATATCCGTATGTTAATAATACGGATATTGCTAATATCTATATAGCTTTATTCTTACACTATCCCTACCTACGCTACTACGCCTCCCCTTACTAAGACCTCCCCCGCTATTAAGACTCCTACTTATAGCAGTACGCACGGCCATAGAGGCACCCGCTCTACCGCTACTTCTTTAACTCTTTCGCTAATTGCTAGTATGCTAGATGCTGCTATTGCTACTACTACTTCTGCTAGCACCAGGTCTATTAGGGTGTATTTAGTAATCGCTATTTTTATATATATTAATATAGTTTATAAACGGGTAACTAATATAGTAAAAGATGTTTGGGGTATAGATCGCCGGTTTAATAAGTTTAAAGATTCTTTTAGCAAGATAAAGGATAAGCTTGCGTTCTTAAGGCGTAGTATTATTATACTTATACGTAATACTAGGCTACTAGATATTAAATATAAGTAGATATAAGTTAGCTGTTGCTATAGGTTAGCTATTGTTGCTAGTTTATAATAATAAAATAGTAGCTTTTACCTTTTTACTACTATATATGTAGAAATCAAGTCTCTGCCTTATATTTAATAGATATACTTAATTAATATTATAATATCTGTATAAGCTAAGATAATAATATCTATATAAGCTAATATAAAGATATTTATACAAGCTACGATAAAGATATTTAAATAGAGAGTTTATTTTAAAGGTTGAGTTTCCGGAGTATACGGTGTTAGTTTTACTTTGTTTTTATTTAGAAGATTATATATTATATTATTATTTTTAATTCTTATAATATCCGTATAAAGCTATTATATAAAATTAGAATATTTATAGATACTCCGCTTATATTAGAAGTATATCCGCAATTAAAATAATATATTACTATTACTCTTAGCATTTATTAAGCAACTTATACACCGACTATTATATATATTAGTAGAGGTATAGGTATAATATTAGAATAATAAACTATATAAATATATTTAGCAGCTTCTCCTAGTACCTTTATATTCTTATTAGTATTACTAAAGCTATATATAAGGGGATTAAATGGCAAACCGGCTGCAGTTAATAGGAAGGCGTTAAATATATTTACGCCGTCCTTCGCGAGTTTCTTATATCCGCGCTATAGGAGCAAAGGAGCCTTAAAATCCGCTAAGCGCTACCTATATTATATAATTAAATTCTTCCTAATCTAATCTATAAGATAGCGGATATCTAGCGCTGGAGACTTAGTTATATATTCGCTATTTATACGCTTACTAAATATACGCTTAAAAATATCGTGGAGCGCGTTAGTGTAACTTATTATAAGAACACTCTACTTAAATAGCTCGTCTATGCTAAACGCCGAATTCCCACGCGTTTAGAGCAACTCCTTAAGTTAAAATTTTAGCAGTTTATTAAGGCAATCCGTCTTAAAGAAGCTATCTAGCCGCCCTTAAAGGTTAACTAAACTATTAGTAAGGATAGCCTATTAATGCACTAGATTATAAGCGCTTGTCCTAACTAGTTATTATAGGATTAGCATATTATATATATAGTTCTTTAATAAGCTTTTAGTAAAGTATAAGTAAAGACAGGGGATTATACACTTTAGTAGTCCGATATTCGTATACTTAATAGTATATTTTAGAAGCTTATAAGTATTAATAACCTATAAAAACTAAATATAATTAAAGGACTTTATATTATAGTTATTAGCGGCGGAGCTTAATATATCCGTAGAGGATAACGTCGCTGCTAGCTAATGTGCATTAGTAGGTAGCCCTAAATAATCAGACGTGCGCTAATTTGCATTACGGCATATATCTCTTAAAAAAGCCGCTGTGCGGATATCCTTAATATGCTCTAGAAATTGCTGCAAAGATAGGTTTTATATATATTGCTTAGCCTTACTATCTGCCTTAATGTTATACTTATTGCGGATATAGAGTAGGAATAATATAATAATATAAGCGTTAAAGCTTTGGAGGATTAGCTCTTCTATATAATAAAATAGGGCCTTTTCCCTAGAAATATTATGCCGTCCTAGGTGGTTTATATAGGTATAGAGCGCTAAAAACTACCACGCGGCTTACTTACCCCTATAGAACGTACGTATAATTATATATAGGAAGTTTAATTGTATATACTATAGCCCTAAAATAGGCAATACCCACTTATAGCTATTATACGCACCTTTTACCTTAACCCACTCCTCTTTATATAATTAAATAAGCTTTACGGTCTTCTAATCTCCATATACTAGGAATAGCCAGTTATTAAAAGCGGTTTTATAATTATACTATAGTTAGTTTAGGAAGATATTCTCTATTATATAATAATTACTATTAATAAAAGCCTTACTATCTAAAATAGGTCCTAGAGTTATATACTCTATCTTTTTATAAGGGAGAATATTAACTGCTGATATACGCGGATATTTAATATCCGCGTTAGAGTTAAATATACTATTAACCATAGTAGGATACGCGTATTAGATAGCGTTTATAATAAAACTTATAAATATTTACTTTTAGAGGCTATTAAACTTATTCCTAGCTATATTAATAACCTTATCTAGCTTAAGCTAACGGGTATTATTTAATATTAACTGTTTAAGGCCCCCTTTAGGTATGGATACTCCGCGTAAGATCTTTCCTATAGTATATAAATTAAACTTACTAATCTCGCCAATAACCTAATATTAAGTCTTTTAGTAATAGTTAAAGTTATTATAAATAATATAGATATTATTATAAATAGATAAAGACTTAATTAGTTTCTTAAGGGTTATTAGTATTAGAAGTACTAGTAAAATTAATAAAACCTTCCTTAAAATATTTAGCTAGCCTAAGCTTTTTAGCGTTAAGAGTTATATAACTATTAATTAGACTAAGGCTATATAGAAAAAATAGTATATAGCGCTTTATACTAAGCGCCTAAAGATATAAATTAAGTAAATAGGTAAAACTATTTATAGAGTTCTAGGTGAACCCTAGAAGGAATATAAAAGCAACTATAACTATATATCCGCTATACGGATCTTAATTATATTTCTCTCTATTTAGTATAGATATTCCCTTAATAAGCTACAATAGTAGCGGACCGTACTACTAAATAAACTTAGCTATATTCTTAAGGTTAATATCTTAAAACTTTATATCTGGAGTCTATGTATTAAAGGGGCCGCGTTATAATTATAGTTAGCGAAGCTCTTTCTAGATATAGTAGACAGTATAGGTTATAAGCGTTATATAAATAGTAGCCCTATTAATAAGTTCTTCTTATATTTCCCTATCCTCTAGTAAAGTAATAAGTAGGTCCCCTACTTTCTTCTTTTTCCTATTACCTTTATACCCATTCTTGCTTTTTAAAAACTTAAAAACTAGCCTATAAAAAGACCAGCCCTATTAATATAAAAGGTCCCTAATAATATTAACCTTCTTTTACTTTAATATCTTTGTCTAACTAGTAGGTAGAATATCCGCTAGTTACGAAGAGGGCTAGCGGCGTAGGCGTTTAGCGTTAGTGTTTACTGCGTGGCTTAGTAGTGCAGAGGTAGAATTAGAGCCTTTACGGCGATAAATTCCTCTTAATGTCGCGCGTGTATAAGGAGCTAAAGATCTTATAACTTATCCCTTACATTGTTGTTTACGTCCTATAAATTGTGGCCCGTGCGTGCTAATTAATAAGCTGCATTCCCAGGCGGTCAATCGTTCTGCCGCATCACCAAAGTTTTGAGCTCCGCGCCCGCGCCCGCGCCCGGTAAGACCCAAATTAACACCTCTACTTCGCATCCAAGAACCTGCAATTATAGAGCGTCGCGGCGGTCGGTCAATTAACTCTACAACTAGCCCTATAATTGCCAATCGCGTCGACAGATCTACTCGTGGAGAGCCCTCAGCATTATGGGCTCGCACTTTGATGTTCTTGATCTTGTGCACGGGCCACATTTTATATGTCACGTGTCTATACATTGCTTGGCCGAAAACCCTGCAACTTAGGTATTATGTTCAACACGGTCAATAACATTATCGCTTGCAACTGCACTCAATAGGTCGTTCTTTTCATCATAGATTGCTTGCGATTAGTGTTCCTAGTGGCGATAATTATTAAGGCCCATGACCGACTTTCTAGCCAATAGCACCCGTCCGAAAACTCCTCGCTTAACCGCCCTATTATCTACCTCCTTATCTACTACTATCCCATCTACTAAACATACTATAGTTTTATCTTTAGAAGAAGAAAGAGCTAGGAAATAAGATAAGAGGGCCCAATAACTCTATAACCTAGAGATTTAAAAGAGAGAGTAGGAGGAATAGGCACGGATTCGAAAGACGGAATAGGAAGAGGAGTTTCACTAGGCAAGGCTAGCCGCTCTAAAGCAGCCTACTCTACTAGAGCACACCTTTACTGCTAAGGCAGATAAACTAGGTAAGTCCTATAACCTACTAAAAGGCTTAAGCATACTTAAGCTTAACCTCCCTAGCCTAGCTAGAAGAGACCTCTATAATATATAGAAAGGATCCTTCCGCCTAAAGAACCTAGCCCGTTTATAGGTATACTCTAGCCGCCTAAACCTTTCTAATATAGCTACTATTAAAAACGGAAAGCTTATTTTAAAGAGACCTACTACTAGCTATAAGGTCTATAAGAATAAGGAGGTTTAGTTTACTAGATTTATAAACTACGTAGTGATTATAAGCACTCTCTATATATGCCCAACTAACCTCTATATAAGAATGTTGCTCTAGATAAATAAGATCTGCGACTACTCCGTGACTTATAACTGGACCTCTATCCTAGACCTCGCGCTTAACTACTATAGGTATATTATAGATTGCAATTAGCTTAAGCCTAGTAACTAGGATATACCTACCTAGTTTAAGGCCTTATACTACTAGGCAGCTAATATAAAGGCATAGAGCTAGGGACTTGAAGTCCGTAGTATAGCATTAAAAAGATCGCGAAAGAATACCTCCCCTCCCCTCCCCTTTAGCAAGCCCTATTACAGCTAAAACAACCAGTAGGCTTATAGAGAAGATCTATATCGTTACCGCCACGCATGCTCTAAATGCGACAAAAACCACCTATTAAAGTCGTGCCCTAGGTAGCTTACTGCCGTAAGTAGTTAGACCTAGGATTTAATGGTAGATAAAAACATCTTCCTAGGTTTAACTATCTAGATAGACCTGCTATAGACGCTAAGGCTCTAAGGTAGGCCTAATTTAGTACCTCTTTTCAAAACTTACTTATAAACGACTTTTCTGGCTAACTTACTATTACCTTTAAGACCTCTCGCTTAGAGCACGCTCCTTTATAGGTACCCTAGAAATCTCCTAGTAATTTTGCAAGATATCCTTACCTATAGGGTGGAGATAGGTCCCTTATTACCTATACTACCTAATATCTACAAAAACCACCTCTCTTTACATAATAACGAAGACCTTATCTCTAAAAAGATCGTTACTAACCTAGCCCTAGGCCGTATATAGGCTACTAACTCTGTAGTTACCTTACCCCTAGGCCTAGTGCCTAAGGCAGATGGCGGCTTCCGCCGTATTTACGACCTTTCTTTACCTAAGGGCTTCTCAGTTAATGACTCTATCGACCTAACCTAAGCAGTACTACACTATACCCAGATAGAGACTATACTAGTATACGTAATTATAGTTAGTAGAGGCTGCTACCTAGTTAAATGAGACATTAAAGATGCCTTCCGGATGGTGCCTGTTTTAATATAGTTACGTTACCTACTTAGCTTTATCTAAAAGGGAGTTATATACGTCGAATGCTATCTGCTATTTGGCTTACAAACAGCCCCATTCCTTTTTAACTTATTCGCTAAAGGTCTCTACTAGATCCTAGCATAATAGATTAACTCCGCTATTAAGCACTACCTTAATGATTTTATATTTATGGTCAAGTGTCTAACTATACTGCCGTTACTAAGGGAGGTATACCTCTCGGTTACTAACTAGCTAGGGGTACCCTAAAATAATGCTAAGAATATTAAAGGTACGGAGGCTGAAGTATTAGGTTATACTATTAATACTATAGCGATAGAGATAAAACTCTCACCAGCTAAGTAATAGAAAGCTATTAATTAGGTAACTAAAGCCCTCTAAAAGGGCTAGCTATTATTACAGCAAGCCTAATAACTAGCGGGCCGCCTAGCATAGTATGTAAGAGTTATCCGCCTTAGGCGCTTATACTCTCGCTCCTTATAGGACTTTATAACAAAATGGCCTACTAAGTTATTAAGAAATATACCCTAGCGCCTCCTCCTAGAGCTAAAAGAAGACCTTAACCTCTAGCTTAAGGTTCTTATATTAAGTAACGGTATACTATTCTTTAATAATAAGGAGAGGCCGTAGTTTTACTTATTTACTAACGCCTTATCACTTAAAGGCTATAGAGGCTTCTACTTTAGCGAAGAGAATGGCTACTAGCCTAATTATGCGGCTTCCCTACCCCAGGCCCAGGCCTTTAGCTATTATCCCCTACTAGACTAGGCGGATAACTATATTAACCTAAAAGAGATATATGCTATTGCGAAGGCATTTAAAAAGTGGTTATCGGTCTAGCGGTATAGGTCTCTTTATATTTATATAGATAATATAGTTACTTACAGCGGCATCTAAAATGATATTATAAAAGGTTCTAAAAACCGATTACTCTAAGAGATACTTATATCCTTAATAACAAATAATATTACTATAATAACTATATAGGTCTCTAGCGCCAATAATAGGCTTACTAATACTCTCTCGCGATTTAACTATGAGAAATTATTATCACTATGCCCTAAGTGGCAAATAAATAACGGCTTCTTGCTAGATAAATAACGGCTTCTTACTAAATAAAGGACGGCTTCTTGCCGGATAAATAAAGGCTTCTTACTAGAAAAATAATATCTCTCCTTTAGGTGGCTGCTAACTCTTACAGTTAACCTAGAGTTGTTTAATTAACCCCCCCTGACCTTCTAAAGTGAGATTGGTAGGTTTTATTGCTTTTTACTACTTATATAGCATAGCTTAGCAGCCAATATAAGGAAAGGCTACTCCTTCGCTATTAAGAGCTGGGAGGCCTTCTTAGCCCTAAACGGTTCATTACTATATCCAGCTAAGAGGATGAACTTAGGGGAGTAGATTGCCCAATAAGTGTTTGGTATAGCCGCCCCTCTAATAGGCAGGATTAAGCCAGAAACCCTCTCTAACTATATCTCTATAATCCGATCTCGTTATATAGACCTAGGTTACTTAATCGCCGCCTTTAAAGACTATACTATTAAAAGGGCCCTAGCGGGGGCTATATTACTATTCCCATTTACTAAAAAGACTAAACTACCAATTATAAAGGACATCTTAGATAAGATTATTACCTCTAAACCCTATAAGGCGGATATAAACATAGACACGGTATTTATAATGGCGTTTGCGGGTTTCCTATATATAGGAGAGATTACGTACCCAAATAGGAAAGCTAAGGACTTTAGCACTATAAGGGCCCTCTATAATAATATCAGGATCACCCCTAACGGCTATTTAATAGTCTTTTATCTAAAATAGAGCAAGATAGATAAAACCTATAGTGGCGTTAATATTTAGATCGCCGCTATACTAGGAAATCGTTTATGCCCCATAGCTGCAATAATACGGTTATTTAACTGTAACCCCCGGCCTCTATTAAATCCATTATTTAGCGTTAATAATAAAGCATTTTCGGCGCCAGTAGTGCGTAAGATTTTATTAACCTGCCTAGCCGCTAGCGGCATTCTACCTAACGGCTACTCTAACCACTCCTTCCGTAGGGGTGTAGCGCAGTATACGCATAATTATGGCTTTACAGAGTTACAAACGGCGCAGTTAGGTCGATGGATATTAGATATAGTAAAACTTTACTATAACACCTTAGAAACCGAACAACTTTAATTAAACTTAAATTTTTAGCGGAGTATGCCTATACTGGCTAGGGAAGCCTAATATAGGGACTCTATACTTTCTGTTACGGGACTACCCTATAACACCTTATACACGCTACCTATCGCATTCCGCCGTAATCTGCCGCATTCTGCCATATTCTGCCTACTACCGCAAGATTGTCCTATATTTGTAATACCCGTAATATTAGCAATATCTATAACCTCTACTAAGTTCTATTAAGTCTGCCAAATTCTGCCAAACTCTGCTAAATTCTGCCAAGTCTGCCAAATTCTGCTAAATTCTGCCAAATTCTGCTAAGTCTGCCGAATTCTGCCAAGTCTGCCGAATTCTGCAAAATTCTGCTAAATCTACCAAATTCTGCTAAATTCTACTAAGTCTGCTAAATTCTGCTAAGACTGTGGTAACGTGTTGACTAAGCAACCAAGTTAACGATATATACCTATTCTCCTTATTTCCTTACCTTCTTTCCTTATATAATGTCTTAATTTTATTACATAGTTTATACTACGGAAATCGCTCCCGTTTTAACTTAATTCTTTATAGGTAGTAGGCGCTTCGCTAGTGGGCACCAGGTAGGATTTAGGCCAGATCTCCGAAGTTTAGGCCTAAAAAGCCTTATAAACGCTAGGATATCGCCTAGATCCCGCCCTATAGGCCTGCACCCCCTATAATCGATATATTTGAAATAGACTATAACCTGTTCATGCTATGCGAGAGATAGATGTTATATGTCTATATATTGCTTGGCCGAAAACCCTATAACTTAGATATTCAACCAGATGTTTAATACGGTCAATAATATTATTGCTTGCAACTGCACTTAATAGGTCGTTCTTTTTACCTACCCACCCCCCTTATAATGTATATTAGATTAGTTACTTGCAGTCCTGTTTAGGTCTAGCGGCGGGCTATCCCATTAGGGGCACCGGGTAGGATTCAGGCCAGATCTCCAAAGTTTAGGCCTAAAAAGCCTTATAAACGCTAGGATATCGCCTAGATCCCGCCCTATA
>Ga0307515_10006911_pt1 | contig 22548 bp, 24 predicted proteins | sample 17_EM_MG_FD_194513 | JGI IMG/M metagenome (GOLD analysis project Ga0307515, IMG submission 194513) | Populus trichocarpa ectomycorrhiza microbial communities from riparian zone in the Pacific Northwest, United States - 17_EM | ecosystem: Host-associated > Plants > Roots > Unclassified | place...
AACCACTCTACCTATCAAAATCATTCAATCATAAGAGAGTGAGGATATGTGGCCTTAGATATTAAACAGGGTGGGTATCAGGCGAGCAAAGGTTTTTCTATTTCCTGTTTTCTTTATCTTTTTGTGGTGGGATATAAAGGTAAATGAGTTATCATTTAGTGGTTTGGTTTAGGATTATTAGAAGACCTGAATGAACTAGTTTTATTTGAAATTTTAGGGTAGGGAGTTGGTTGTTTTTAAGAAAAATATTAGCATCCTTAGCGCACCTTACTTCATGTAAGTTGTGTTGTGTGGTCTGAATATAGTTTAAAAGTGTTAATGGATTCCTAATCGGTGGTTCGTCTATAACTCCAAACAAAGATTTACACTTATAAATAAATTTGGCATTTCAAATTTATTATGTGTTCGTATGTCTAAATAAATTCTTATAGGAAGAATCCATGTAGGTGCTCTAATAGGGTTCATCAATCCCGGATGGCAAAAGCGTTTTCCACAACTCATATATTATGGTGAAAAATACTTTCAATTAAAATTGATGAATATTCAAAATAGTTCTAAGAATTTTCTAGTTAACTCCTAATATTTAAATACCAGCCTACTTGTAGATTCAATATTTGTACCAGAATATTGACCATTAATTTTTATATAAAAAAACAATTTAGGGTTATTGAAATATTGACCAAATGCTTAAGGAATTTTACAAATTTATTGTAAATTCCAAAAAAAAAAAACACAAATTTTCTAAAACAATGCTAAAAAAAATCATCTTCTCTCCCCTTTTTTTATAAATAAAATGCAATATTGTTTTGTAAGGATTGAGCCGTATGCAATAGGCAGAAATCATTTTTTTTTAAAAAAAAACAACCATGTTTAACAAAAACCTATTTTTCCCTAAAACCAAAATTATCAAAATAGATTCAGGGGATATTTGTCAAACACACCCTTAAGCTAAAAAAAAAAAAAAACCTTTAGCAAAAACATTGCCAGCCAATCAGGGTCTTAACCGTTGACCTGATTTTGACCCGAAAGGGTTGACCCAAAACTTTTAATTCGACTATAAAACAAACCAAAACCAAAACCAGAATCCAAAATAAAATCAAACAAAAAAAAACACAAAAACTTTTTATCAAAACGGATCAAAACCCAGAAAAAAGAAGAATATGAAGAACACCGAAGAACATTCAACATGAACCTAACAACGTAGATTTCAAATAAGACTAGATATGGATAAACCAAGGACACAAACATAGTGAAAATCATGGAAGGATCAATAATCTAGCATTCATGCACTTCGATTATCATTAAAAAACCATGATGTTGTCAAAATGGGTTTCAGTATCGAAAACATTTTATTGATGCAAATAAACCTTAGATTATTAACTAATAAAGTTACCCAACGGGTTTTGTGCAAAATTTGGATAAAAAATAATTCAAATCATGGGGCCAAGGCAATGTTCTTCCCAGAACACGAAGAACATTGCCTTAAACCTAGAAAATGCCCAAAAATAAAACCAGCCATTGTCAAATCCAGAAATGGCATTTTAGGCCCATAAAACATGCTTTCTTAGTTCCAACAAACCACATTACCATAAAAATGCCCAAAAATAAAACCAGCCATTATCAAATCCAGAAATGGCATTTTAGGCCCATAAAACATGCTTTCTTAGTTCCAACAAACCACATTACCATAACCATGCATATTTGAATTAAAAGAACCAACAAACAACATCAAATCATTAAGATTATACAAGATCTTCCAAATCCAAAAACTATCAACTTAAACAACCTACATATTCATACAATTTGGATTCAAAATTTGTTTTTCTAAACTCATTTTGGTTATGAACAGACCTAACAGATCTAGGATAAACATCATTGCTTCAACATGCATTGCTTAAGTTAAACTAAAACAACATTGTGTTATAAAAAAACAATTTAAATAGAAGACTTATATTACGTCTAAAAAATAATAATAAAAAACTTCAGAAAACATAATTAAACTATCATAGTAACAAAATGGGCAACCACAACGCTACTTGCCAAGTATTCTAATCTTATCTCCATGCTTGTAAACATAAATACAAACCAAATGAAAATAAAAAAACCCACTAAAGCAGGTGACATAGATTCCACTTTTAGGTTAGAAAGTATACCATCAAGCTTCTAGAGTAGCTACTACTCTCTTAGCTTTCATTGTAAAGTATTGCTTCCATAAGTTTGCTACTCTTTCAAAACTTAAGAAATCCTTATGTTAGACTCTTAAACCTTCACATTTAGAGTTCCTTTATCAACCTTTTCTCCCTTTTTTTTTTAATTTTCTTTACTCTAATTTTCAGGGGGTATTTATAGAATTTTTCTAGGGTTTTTGATAGGTTCAAACAAAAGATTAGTGATTCTATGAAATGGGTAACACATCCATTAATGAATGAGTTAACCACTTTTAAGACTTTGACGGAACAACTTCGACATCATCATTGCTAAAAACCACCTAATATTGGTAAAGGGGGTGCACAACTTTTATTTAGATCTAACCTTGCTCAATTTGGAGGTATGTAGCTCCACATTTATTCGTTTGAAAGTGCTAACTCGATTAACCTAGAAATTTAAAAATGCAATGATGGTTAATCAGGGACAAAATGTTGTTCAGTTCGTTGAAGAATATGAGATGTAAATGTTTGATGGGAGTAGCTAATCTTTGTAGAGGGGGTGTTTCTTAATTGAATGGTGGTGGTTATAACCTAGAGGTGGTTTAAAATGCTACATTCATTTATCTGAAATTGTCTATTCAATTAGCAAAAACTATCGACGAAGTAGCTAAACAGTGGTTGAATGACACGTCATCTAGGTTAAACCCTAGAAATCAGGGTTTTTAATTTGGGATCTAATAGATTTTATTTTAGTCCATATTCTTCTAATTGCTTTTTATTGCACTTGTAATTGCCTCCCAAACTCTTAATTTCATGCAATTTCATCCTTATCAAAATCAATTATTAGTCCCAAAGTTTAGCGTTATTTTCATCTTGGTCCTCAGTTTCTGATTTGTGCACTTGGACCCTTAATTGACAATCAAACTTTCAATTTTATTCAATTTGGCCCCTGATTTGGTCAATTTCAACTCCTATAATCACGTGCCCTTTTCAGTTTGATCCTTAGTTTTGGATTTCTTTAATCAAGTTCCTAATTGCCCATCAAACTTTAATATTTATGCAATTAAGTCCCTGATTTCACCAAATTAACTCTTTAAAATTACAATTCGAGCTCCAAACTTTAATTTCTTCTAATTAAAGCCTAAATTGACTTCAAAAATCAATTTTCTTCCAATTAAGTCGTTCCAAAATTTTCATTGAATCCTTACTTATCCAAATTCGGATTTCTTTACCCCAAATAAAACTATTTTAACCAATGAGGCATTTTGTCAAACATAATTGGGTTGCTAATTTTGTCAATTTTATATGTTTTGATCCTCTAACTTTTCCACTTGTCACTTTGGTCCTTCACTACCAACTTGAGCAATCTTCTAGGCTTTCTTCATGTATATCCTCTTGTATTTTGAATTTATTTTTCTTTATTTTTCTTGATTTTTTTGTAGGGTCAAAAGTGAGTAACAATATAAAGCTAGAGATAGGCTTTACAATGCTTACAAAGCAAATTCTAATCAAGGTTTTGCATAATGAGCTTATAAAGAAAAAAGTGTTTGTTGGTCTTGCTGGGTGATCCACCCATCTTGGAATTCCAAAGACTTTTTTTTATAAAGAAAATGATCTCATTATCATGGGTGATCTGCCCTTTTTAAAATTCAAAAATTGGTCTATTTTCACAGGTACTTGTCTATTTTGACATTCTAAAATTTATCTGTTTTCATAGGTGACCTGCTCATTTTGATATTCAAAGATTGATCTATTTTCATAGGCGACCTCCCTTTTTTTAAATTCCAAAAATAATTTCAGCAAGCCTTTATTCTTTCCTGAAATTGGTCAATTTTCACGGGTGACTTGTACTTTTTAAAATTAAAAAATTGGCTTATTTTTCACGGGAAACCTGCCATTTTCAAATTCCAAAAAGAATTTCAGCAAGTCTTCATGTTTCCCTGAGATTGATCTATTTTACGGGTGACTTGCCATTTTTCAAATTCTAAAAAGAATTTCAACAAGCCTCTATATTTTCCTGAAATTTGTCTATTTTCACGGGCGACCTGCCTCTTTTCAAATTCCAAAAAGAATTTCAGCAAGCATCCATGCTCCCCTAAAATTGGTCTATTTTCATGGGTGACCTGTTCATTTCGAAATTAAAAAAATTGGCTTATTTTCACGGTTGACTTATCCTTTTCAAATTTCAAATATTAAGATCCACATCAGATCCTTCTAAAATTGAAAAACATACTCTCCAAGGGTAAACTCTTAAAACTAGCACCTTGTCTTATGACCTTTGTTGTCCACACCCTATGGATGATATTTCTTTTTCATTTATCAATTCTATTCACCTGTGCAAATTTCACTGCCTAAAAAATTTCAAAATTGAGTTTAAACCATATGCAATGCATGCCTTTCGAAATATAGGCCCCTCTTTTCTTCATAATCTCTTTTTTTATTGCCGAGGGTTATAATTTTTAAGGTGGTCTCCCTTATCGGCTCACCCTCCTAGTTTACTCGAGCAAGTTCATGCAAGTTACTTTCAAATCTTGTTTGTCAAGCTGCCTTTGTATCCTTCTTCTTTTGTGAGTATTTAGGCCATGACAAATGCTATCATATTTTTCCTAATTGGGAATGAATTAAAACTCTTTGTCTTATGACAACGTTGTTTTTCGTGTGCTTTTAACAATTACTTTGGTTTTTTAGGGTGTTTTCCCTAATAAAGATTTCACAAGATTTACTTTGTCTTTTTGAAAACTTGAGATTTTTCAATGACATGTCAAATAACAACGTTCATGCATCTCTCATGATTTATATTACTATTTGAAGAAAGATATTTCATCTTGGTGATTGGTTTAGGAGATGGCCTATTTTGCTTTGGGTTAAAAAAAGATCAAATTCTTGTTTGAAGTCTTGTGTTTGGATTTTCTCAACATGAACAAAGACGAATACCTTTTCACTTCATCATGATTCTTATAAATGGTTCCTTACATTTTAAGTGTGTTTTCCCACTTACTTGATTAGAATAGACTTTTCAAGGCATGTAATGAAGGCTGAGTTTCATGGCTACCAAAGAAAAGGAGTTCATAGGCTCAAATGGTATTTGAGGGTTTTTATGGGTTTAGGATCACTTTCACTCATTTATGCCTTTTCATCATCTTTTGTTATTTTTCTAGGATATGTTATGCTATCAAATACCTTTTCTTTGAGACAATGGATTTTTCCAGGTTTTTCTTTTCACTTTAAACCTTTGATCGAACACCTAATCGACTTTTCTTTCTTGAAATTTATTTATTTGCTCATATCAAGATACCAACGCCCTTTTTCTATTTTATTTGTAAGTTCCTCAACGATTTTCCTTTTTTTTGGTCGTCGAAGCTGCATGAGAAGCTTTTGCTTGTTTTTTTGGATACTTATGTGTCTTTTCAAGATTTGTCATTTAGCAAAGCCCCTTTTTTTTTGTTGGGCTTGCTAGGTTATCCTACTCTGCGGCCTCAATCAAGATCTTGTGAATTATGTTCACATGTATTCTACCTTTTTTGAGTTCTCTGACCACTTTCTCATCGTTAGTGGAAATTCTCAAATACCTTCATTCTCATCATTTTTTAATATTTGTCCCTAATATGGGGTGTGATCCTAGTCAGGGTTATTTTATAAAGGAAAAAATTCACTTCAGCTTAAATTGGAACTGCAGGGGGCATATTCATCTCTAGGGGATATCAAAAATAACATTTTCTCATTTCAGGCAAGATTGGCTAGGACTAATAAATTTTGACCTCATCACCGTAGCGATTTGCACAAATTTGTTTTGCGAGTTCATGACTCATGAAAACTTCATCATCTTTGTTTCATATAGCTTTTGCAAAACAAACTTTGATAGTTGGGTCATCCATTTAGGTTTTTAGATATTTAGGCATCTCCTAAAGATTTGCTAGGTGTGAATCGTTGCTCTTGACAGATCATTGATTTTTCTTAAAATCATTAGCCAAAGTCAAATCTTGAAAACCTTGTTTAAGAGAAAATGATATTTGAAAAAGGGTTTTTTTTTAGCCTTTTGAGATCATTTGCAAAATAAAAAAGATGTAATGAGAATAAATAATTGAACTTTATTGATTTAAAGAAGATGAGTACATTACGCATGATATTTCTTTATAGAATTAGAGTTCACCAACCTAGAAAAGTCGTCTTCATTCATTCTCGTCAATAACTGAGCTCCCTCAGAGAACACTTTCTTCACTATATATGGACCTTTATGGTTGGGTGCCCACTTATTTTGATCTTTATTGGGTGGAGGTGAGATCTTTCTCAGCACTAGATCTCCTTTGTGAAATAACATGGGTCTGACTTTCTTGTCATATGCTTTAGCCATTTTCTGTTGAAATAACTGGTGATGAAAAATTATAGCTAACCTTTTTTTATTGATCAGATTTAATTGCTCGTATCTCATCTTAACCCAATCAGCTTCCTCAAGTTTTTATTCCAATAATACCCTTAAAGATGAGATTTTTGCTTCTAGCGGCATTACTACTTCTATCCCGTAAACCAAGGAATAAGGTGTAGCTACTGTAGACATTCTTATTGCGGTGTGATATGTATGTAAAGCAAAAGGGAGCATTTCATGCTAGTTCTTGTACATAACTACCATTTTTTGCATAATCTTCTTGATATTCTTATTGACAGCTTCTACAACACTATTCATCTTTGGTCTAAATTGAGATGAATTTGAGTGCTTGATTTTCCATTTTGTGTAAAGTTGTACTATCATCCTTCCATTGAAGTTCTTAACATTATCAGTCACTATCTTTTCAGGTACTCCATATCAATAGATTAAATCTCATTCGATGAATCTCTACACTACCTTCTAGGTTACATGATCATATGAACTAGTTTCCACCCATTTTGTGAAGTAGTCAATAGCCACTAGGATAAACCGATGTTTGTTGCTGGCTTTTGGATCGACAGGCCCAATTACATTAATTCTTCACATTGCAAATGGCCATGAAGATGTCAAATTGAATAGAGGAGTTGGAGGCGCATTTATCTTATCACTATACACTTGACATTTGTGGCTTTTTTTGACATATTCTATATAATCCCTTTCCATGTTCATCCATAAATACCCTGACCTCTGTATTTGCCTATCCATCATATGTCTACTAGCATGAGTTGCACAAATCCCTTCGTGAACTTTCTGAAGTGCTTTTTTTTTTTGCTTCTATCCCATCTAAACATCTCAACAAAGTTTCATTGGATGACTTTTTGTATAACACTTTTGCATCTAGGTAATAGTCCATGTATAATCTTTGCAGGGTTTCATATATGTATTGGATGCCCCTAAGGGATACTTCTAGTGTTGGATAAACTGTTTGATATTACAATACCATAAATTTCCATCCACTTCTCCTTCGACTAAGCAGTATTGAGCCAAAGAATTTTTTACTTCAATACCTATAGGTTGCACTTTGTTCCCATAATCAATTTAAGCCATGAAAGCTAAAATGGCCAAAACATTAGTAAATTGGTTTTTGTCTCTCCCTATATGAGTGAATTTTATCTCATTAAATTCTTTTGCTAGTTTCTATAGATATTTTTGATATGGCCTCAGCTTCTCATCTTTTGTTTGTAATTCAACTTTCATTTGGCAGATTATAAGCATTGAGTCTCCATAGACATCAAGTTTCTCTATCTTTATTTCTAATGCAACTTCTAATCTGAGGGTGCAAGCTTTATACTTAGTAGTGTTATTGGTGCACTCAAACTATAGCTTGATCAAAACAAGGTATTACTTTCTGTTAGGAGAAATTATCACTACTCCTACCTTATTGCCACTATATTTACTACTTCATCAAAATACATTGTTCACCAGTCTAGTTCTTTTTTTTTACCACCAACACATCTTCATCTGGGAAATCAAAATTCAAAGGCTTATAATCTTTAATTTTATTGTTTACCAAATGATCAGCGATAACACTTCATTTCATAACTTTTCTTGTCATCTACACTATATCATATTCAGCCAACAACACCTGTCATCTTGCTTTTTTCCTTGATAAATAAGGCTTTTCAAAGATATGTATGAGAGGATCTAGTTTTGAAATTAGCCATGTATTGTAATACAATATGTATTGTTGAAAATCATTTTGTAGCCTATTCAAGTGCATAACAAAGCTTCTTTACCATTGTGTATCTAGACTTATAATTTGTGAACTTCTTACTCAGATAATAGATCTTTAGACTCATTATGTTGCCCAAGTACACATTTTATTGCCTTTTCAGTTATTGTTAGATATAGAATCAATGGTTTGCCAGGAATATGAGGCACAACAAAAGTGAACTTTGCAAATACTGCTTGATTTTATTGAAACTTTCTTGGCGTTCCTCGTTCCATACCCCAAGAGTTTTCTTTCAAATGACTCGGAAGATTGGCTCATAAGTTAGTGTCATTTGAGATATAAACTAAGCAATGTAATTCAAACAACCTAAGAACCCTCTTATTTTTTTTTTGCTTTAAGAGTAGACATGGCCTGAATTGCTTTTCTTTTATTAGGTCAACTTCAATACCTTGGCTACTCACCATAAATCACAGCAGCTTTCCAGATTTTACCCTGAATGAGAATTTTGAAAGTTTAGTTTCAACTGATATCTTATCAACCTTTGAAACAACTTTCTCAGATTCTGAAAATAGTTTTTTCTCTCTCTAGATTTAGCAATCATATTATCCACATACACTTCAATTTCTTTATACATCATGTTATGGAATAGAGTTACCATTGCTTTTTGATAAGTGGCCTTAACATTTTTCAGTTTGAATGGCATCACCTTGTAACAAAAGGTTCCCCAAGAAGTAATGAAGGTTGTCTTCTCTTTATCTTCATTGACCATTTTGATATGGTTTGATCCAAAAAAACAATCCATGAAGGAGTATGTTAAGCTTTGCGTCATATTATCAATTAAGACATCGATGTGTGGCAAATGGAAGTCATTTTTTAGGCTTGCTTTATTTAAATCTCTAGAGTCTACACATACTATTATTTTATCGCCTTTCTTGGAAACTATTACTATATTAAATACCCATTGTGGGTACCTAACCACTTCCAAAAAATCAGCATCCTATTACTTTTTTATCTTGGTTTTCACCTTGAGCACCATATCCGAATGGGTTCTTCATAATTTTTGCTTCACAAGTATACTTCCTTCATTTAATGACACCTTATAAACTACAATGTTAGAATCTAAACCAGACATATTTGCGTAGGACTAAGCAAACACATCAATATACCCACGTAGCAGTGAGATCAAGTTTTCCCTTTCACTAGCAGTGATTAGAGTCTTTATTTTCAATTCTCTTTCATCCTGCCATCTACTGACATTAATTGTCTTTAATCCTTTTTTTGTCGGTTTCAAAGCTTGCTTTGATTACTTTACTAACCTAGCAAATTATTTTACGTCATCCTATTCTCATTCATTTTCTTCCATTGCAATTGTCTACTCATTAAAATTTGGTCATTATTTCTTAGTGTAATGTACTCATGATTTTGTGGACGATCCACTTTTAGATTTTCTAAATGCAGAAGGTGTTTCAGTGTAAATGTGTATTTTGCAAAGATAAAGAGACAAATTTTTTTATGAAAATGCATGATTTCATTGATAAAAGGGAAAGGCTTAACTATAACAAAAACCATATATTGATATCTTGAGCCAAGATTGCCAACTTAGTATGAAAGTAAAGACAAAAACATGGACAAACACAGAAAGCACAAAAAGCACACAAGAACAACATTATCATTGACTTTTTTAAGACTATAAGAGCTTCTTAGATCACCCAATTTTGAAACGTTTCACCATTTGTCAGTTTTCACATAAAGGTCTTTGCAGACGTTTCTTCCATGGTGTGGACAGTTAGTTGTTGTAACAACTCTTTCCTTTCCACAACCTTTCCTTTTTCACTGCAGCTCTTGACCTTACTATCACCTTATTCCAATGTGTTGATGCCCATAACAGCCAAGCCTTGGGAAGGGACATCTGTCATATCTTCAAAGTGCATTACATAAGCAGTCTTGGGGAATGATACCTGGATCAAGGGGATGATAATCTCTTCCTCTTCCGATTCCCTTCTTTTCAGCCCACCCATCTTTTTTCTCATTTGATATCAGCATCTCTTTTATAGTCTCTCTTTTCAGGCTTAAAGTTGAGCCCAAATCTTTAATTTATAGTCTTCAACTTTATCAGACTTATACTCTCAGGATTCCCAGAGATAAGATCATATTGAAAAAAAAGTCTATGCTTTAAGAAATATTTGGCCGCCATTCTTATGACTTTAGAAATCATCGGTTTTCTCAATACCATGTTTTCTAGCACCCATTTTGTATTAACAATAAAGCATAAAGATTTTTATCTTTGATCCCTTCAACTTCTATCTAGGGAACAACCATATTATGCACAATTCCCAAGGTCTTTTTGGCCTTAATTGTTACCAATATTTCATTCATAAGATACTTCAAACATTGATGTAAGGATGATGCCACGACACTAGCAGGATGTATCCAATACCTTTATAATAACATGATGTATGATAGGTGGATGTCCATAACTTGCAAGGTTACTAAAAATACTTGCAGGGCAATAAACAATTCTATTTCAATGGTCCCCACCACTTGCCTTGGGGAACCATCATAAGCCATAGTTGTCATGGTGCTTGGTAGCATATGCGTCGAATCAACTAGCATTTCATCCAGCACATGCTATGAGAGTACATTTAAAGTTGAACCGTCATCCACCAATACTTTGTTAATTGTGCAATCTTTGCACCTCACAGTGATGTATAGAGGTTTATTATGACCCGTTTCTCCAACATCATGCTCGTATTCAATGAAGTATAAGTAATTTATAAGATGGATTCTTCTAACCAGATGCTTCATAGTCTTTTGGAGCATGTCTTGGGGCACATATACCTCACTCAATACTTTTTATAATGCATTGTGGTGTGGCTTGGAACTCTGGATAAGAGAAATTATGGATATCTTGACAAAGGTTTTCTTCGGTTGCTCTACCATACTATACTCATTGTGCTTCATCAGCTTTAAGAATTCACTAGCTTCTTCATCACTTGCAGGTTTGTTTATTTCCATCTATTTGATGACATCTAGAACCTCTTTGCATTTGGATTTTCATTACCTTTCTAGTTCTTCAAGTGTAAAACACATTCTACTTTGAGTTAATCTATTAATCTCGTTCTGAAACACAAAAGCAGGATCCTCAATATTATGAGAATTTTTATAGTTATGAGGCAATGCATTATACTTCCTATTATAGGCAATGATAGGCCTTATTAGGATGAGTTTTGATGCACCACTCTTGGTATGTTGAAGTCTACACATCTCTATTTTCTTCCTTGAAACTTATCATGTCTACGACATCATTATTTTCCTCATTCTCTATTTATAACAAACCACAAGTTATCATTTGTATCACTTTCTGGTGAAACTCTTCACATTCATTGATGTCATGTCTTATTGTTTTATGGCAAAAACTATCACTCTTTCTTGAACCTAATTTATTTTTTGTTGGCAAACACTCGGCTTACACTAACATGTCATATAACCTATTTGTAATTACCCTTAAAACCTTCTCTTTCTTTCTTCCAAACTCTACAACATTTACTCCCCCACTACTAGAAGCATGATTAGGTAGAAGGTTGGAATTGATGTTAAGGGTATCTTCAAAGGTTATACATTCTGCTTTGAATAATTGCAAGAGCTTCCTCTTGAATGATGAGCAAGTATCAATACTATGGCCAAGGTTTCTGGCATGGTACTCATATGTGAGGTGAGATTTTTGGTATGGTTGTGTGGCCCCTTTTCCACTTCAAAGGTCATACATCCTACTTAGTAGTTTTGCATATATTTCTCCTAAGGGCATAAGTAGAGGTGAGATTTTTTATTGGTTACTTTGGTAGGCTCTTCTTAGATTGTTTTTGGCTTGGTTTTCTAATGGGTTAGTGGGCTGGTTTACCAGAAGAGACTTAGCAAAGTTAATACTAGATATTTAGGAAAACACGGTTTAGTAACTTTAGCTTTGGTAGCTTTGGCTTTGGTAATTCCTCTTACCTTTATACCCTATTTTCATATTGCTCACTTCAACATCCTTTTTCCTTCCAGTAAACCTTTTTTTCTCGGTAGGTTCTGATATTCTACCAGCTTTTATCCCTTATTCTATTTTCTCAGCAATAACAACATCATAAAAATATTGGGCGCAACTACCCATAAGATGTTCATAATATGAGGACTTGAAAGTATTGGCGAATAAAGTCACCATCCCTTTCTCCAATAAAGATGGTTGTATATGAATTGGCTTGTTGTTCCACCTATAAGCGTACTCCCTTACAATTTTCTTGTTTCTCTTCTCCACGACCATTAAGCTCGTTCGGTTCAGAGAAATGTCAATATTGAACTTGTATTGTTTTAAGAAAATATCAGCAAAATCACTCCATTTCTTGACCCTTGTGTTATCCAAGGTCATGTACCAACTTAATGCAGAACCGATCAAGCTGTCTTCGAAGAAATGGATGAGAAACTTCTCATCGCGTATGACTTTTGTTATTTTGTTGTAGTACGACCTCAAGTGCATATTAGGGCATTTCATTGTCACATACTTGACAAATTCTGACACCCTAAACTTCTTAGGCACCACTATATCTGACACTAAGCATATCTTAGTTGCTTTAACTAGTTTATAGACGCAAAATCCCTTAACAAACCTTATTTTTTCCTTTCAAACAACTCACTTATCTTGTTTGCAATGATCAAAGGATTCAACCTCGTGGGATCCCTTCATTGTTAGATCTATTATGGCAAACAATTAAGCAAGCGTAATCAGGCGAGTCATCAAAATGCTCATTGTTCTTTGTGGTCTAGTAATAGGGTTTGCTCACAAGTTTTGTGAATCAAGGATAACCAAAGTTGTTGGTGGTGGTAACATGGTTGGCTACTGACTGGATGTCCCTTTCCCAGACTGCGCTCGCAGGAGTCGCTCAAGTAAGCTAGCCATTTAAGCTATAATATTCTTAACATCTTCCAGCTTTTTTTGGTAGTGGGCCTCAATATGAGCCCTCTCTTCGTTTTCCATCCTTCTTGGGAAGCTTAATATTATAGACTCTGGTTGGGGGGCTATATTTTGAATACCTACCATGCACATTCCATAATTCATAAATTCATATGGATGCATGATTCTGCGTGATGATGTATGTTGGATATGGATTAACTATACCCCAGGCTGATATATGGCCACCATTCCTGTATAAACATGTAGGGTTTTGATCCTTTCGTAGCTGTTGAGACAATTTAATCTAAGCCAATGTTTAATAAAAATACACTCATCACAAAGAGATATTGCTAAAAAGGTTCGGTTTAAGCCCTTTTCATTAATACTTGATGGAAACTTTTATATTTGAAAGCTAGTTCATTCATCATCATCATTTATAGGGAAAAAGGATAAACCTTTTATTTTATATGTCCCTAAGAAAAGCATTGGTTCTTGATATCAATGGACATCACTTCCAACCTGCTAGGCATTGTGGCAGATTCTTTAGGCATAATCATAGGCTCGGTCAATCTACTCATCCATGTTTCTCATATTGTCCAGGAGTAATTTGTTGTTCCTATTTAGTTCATTGTTGTTGGTGTCAATCATCTAGTTATGGAATTTGAGCATTCCGTTATTTTCTTTCAAATGTTTTGTCTTGACCTTTTTTTTGTCGAGCTTCTTCTCTAGCAGGTTGATCTTATTTTTTTTTTATCCAAATCAATTTTGAAAACCCCAACGACTTTTCCTTTAGCTTTTTCTTCAGCTAACTCACTTTCCAGCATCACATGCTTCTTGTATAGCCTTTCATACTACTCAATTTAGCTTTATAACTCAACTTAGGTCCCTAAAGACATTTCATCCTTTTCTTGGCAATCGTTGAAATTGGATTTCAAAGCCTCTAGCTCAATACTGGTTTGCATCCAATGTGTTCCCAATTCTCTTCACTCTTTCTCAGCTCAGTTTCTAGCCACCTTTTCTTCTTTCAGTTGTTTCTCTAAGGATATGATTTTTGTGTCCTTTTCCTCTAATTGTTGCTTTACAAACTTTCTCAATTTCTCTTCAGTAATGAGTTGCTCCTCGAGGAATATCCCGAGGGCTTTACTAGTGCCCACCATTATTTGAAACTTTTCTAGTTGTTCTCTCAACTCTTCCTCATTGCTAATCCTCTTTCTTTTAAATGGTTAAATAGCTTGTGAAGTCTTGAATTCAAATCCAAGAGTTATAAGGATGGTGATTAGTGATATATTTCTTCACTTTGGATACTTTTCACTAGTAACTGGATCTCTCAAACCATCTGATTCCTTGTTGACCAGTACCAGAAGCTCCTAGCTTGCTTGATGTTCTCCGATCCTTCCAAAACAAATTAGTCCTTAAATAACCTGAAAAATTAGGATAACCTGGCCATCCTTGGCACATTTTGTATGCCTCCAACTTGCCTTACAACCAAAGTGGGTGCGTAATTGACATATCCAGTCACTCCAATCAAAGATACCCATCGTCTTTGCCCACAACTTATCAAGCAATTTGTTGCTCTCATCTATGAAGCTTTCCACTTCACTTCTCTTTGCGGGATTCCTTGCAATTTTACTTTCTAGTTTTCCCCGCTCAGGTCTTTCCACTCCTTTTATTTAACTATCTCCAATGGTCTTTGATTAAACTACCAGAATTTGTTAAATATCGGCTTCTTAGTTTCAATATGGCTAATTAGTCATATGCACAACAACTATTCACAAGATCTTATTAATCCTTTGCCAACCCTCTTACAATGGTTAAGTATTAAGATAGTTTATGCTAGTATTGCTACAGTGAGATTTATCTATGTGTTTTCATATGCAATAAAAGCTGCATCTGCCTCTAAACTGATTATTTTAGTGAGGTTTGGACGTAACATCAACATGAAGATTCCTAAAGCAAGTATTTTGCCTTTTTCTTCAACAAATCTAATAGTCATTCTTCCTCTTTTCAAATACCAATATTTGGAACTTTGGTTATTGAAAGGTGGACAAATAATTAGCTTGCTAAATATATAAATTATAGACATGAAAAGGCTAAATGGAGTTCAAATTTTAAATTTTCAATAAAAGTTATTGGGTTGTATCCTTGTAATTAGTATAAGTTGAAAGGAAGTCAATAAGAAATTGTTAAAGCCCAAATAAACATGTGTAATGACGTACAATCGTGTAATATCTTAATTAACAGATGAAGCAAACTCATAATCAAAAGAAATGCACATCTTGCATGTAAAGCAAATGCTTTTGTTTGTGCAGATCATACTCAAATTATATATATATAAAAAAGAGACCACGTTTGTTAGCAACAAAAAGGATAGACCGTGTTCTATGGTATAAGTCTTCTTCTTAACAGTAAATTCAATCAAATATATAATCATTTTTTAAAGAAATTGTTTTCTTTCTAAATAGAAATGAATTACAGGAATATTGTCATTACTAATCAACTTAAAAAACAAACCTGCTCGAAACTGAATCTTAGGTTGACGAATCATAGGATCTAATACAATTCATGCAAGGGTTTAAAGGTTTTTACCCTCCAGATTTGTACAAGTTGGTATCAAAATAAAACTCTTAAATCAGGTTTTGTCTAACTTTATTTTAGTTTCCACATTAATTTTGTAGCAGATTGTAATTATCTCATGAAGAGTTGTGATTAGAACTCTTAGTTGTTCGGTTATATTCCATGTCTATCACTTACAATGTTTATCTCTTATTCTTTAGGAGATAAACCTGTACAAGGGACTATAAAGAAGCCATGCGTTCTTGTATTCAAAGTATGAATGAAAAATGTAAAATAGATTACTCAATTCTTTATGGTATTAGAGTAGGTTTTCTAAATCCCTGCAAACCCACTGAATCAAATTACCCCTCAATACAATGACTACCGAATCATCCTCTTCTATTATACATGTCCAAACTGAAAACTTAGGTTTCAATGTTGGCATAATCCTCACCGAAACAAATTATGACACCTGGTCCCAAATCATCGAAATGCAAATTGCAAGTCGTGAGAAACTCGATTATATTATTGGTGACTCACCTTAACCTAATACAAAAGACCCTTCTTACTCCAAGTGGTATGTTGAAAATAAAAAAATTAAACGCTGGTTACTCATATCAATGACCTCAGAGATTATGAAGAGGTATCTTTGCCTACGTACTACTCGTGAAATTTGGAGTGCTCTTGCTAAAGCATTCTATGATGGATCGGATGAAACACAAATCTTCGCTCTCAATCAGCATGCCTTCTCCATTCGTCAATCTGGTCGTTCTCTTCCTACATATTATGGTGAGCTAATTGAAATAATTCAAGAACTTGATTATCATGACAAAGTAAAAATGAGGGACCCTGAAGATATTATTATGTATAAAGTAGCAGTTGAAAAATTAATGATACATATCTTCTTAAATGGCCTTAATGCTGAATTTGAGCAAGTACGAGGAAGAATACTTCGCATGGATCCAATTCTGGATCTTAAATGCACATATGCATATATTCATCGTGAAGCAAATCATCGAACCCTTCTAACTAGTGACCTGACTACTTTTGATTCTGTGGCCATGTTAGCTCGCCGAAACACACCACCTGTCCGACAAACTTACTCTGGTTCCATGGCGACATCTCGTAGTTTTGATATTGGAAACAAACAGTATGGCTCATCTAGATACTGTACTCATTGTGGAAACACTGGACACACTAAAAGCCGCTGCTATGACCTGATTGGATATCCTGAATGGTGGGATCCTTCCAAGGCTCCAAAACGTAAAGGCAAGACTCTACCTGCAACACCATCTATTTCCACCGCCATAGCTGAAATGTCTTCACCCAATACTAATGCTACTGCATTACACATCTCCTTAGAATCACCAGGTAAGTCATTTGATAAACCTACACCTATTGGATCTTGTGTATGGATTATTGATTCTAGATCAACAAATCATATGTCCTTTGATACTACCGTATCTGTCTCTAAATTGAAACCATCTGAAAAATAAGTTGTATCTACAACTAATGGAATTGAAGTCACAGTTGTTGGAAAAGGTTCATTTTCTTTAAATAAACTAAATTTAGACTTTGTTCTTATATTTCTTTCCTTTAATTTTAATTTGATATATGTCTCACAAATTACAACTTCTTTGAATTGTGTCGTGATTTTTTGGCCTGACCAATGTGTTTTCAAGGACATCAAGACAAGGAAGATGATTGGTTGTGGTAATAAAAGGGGAAGCTCTATTATCTTGATCTCACATCATCTAGCTCAAATGCATTGGCTCAATCATTATCAGTTACCAGTTCAACATCTACTTCTAATATTTGGTTGTGGCACAAGCGATTTGGACATGTTTCATTTGGATATTTAAAATATTTGTTTCCTGAATTATTTTTAAACGCATCTCCACCATTATTTAAATGTGAAACCTGTGATTGACAAAGAGCCACCGTGTTCCTTTTCCACCAAGTTTGAATAAAAGTCATTTGCCATTTACACTTATACACTCTGATGTTTGGGGGCCTGCAAAAGTTCCAACTTTGAATGGATCACGTTGGTTTGTCTCCTTTATTGATGATAATAGTCGGATAACTTGGGTATGTTTGATGAAACAAAGCAGGTTGTGTGCTCACTCTTTAAATAATTTTATTCAATGGTTGCTACTCAGTATAAAACAGCAATTCAGGTCATTTGCATTGATAATGGTGGGGAGTTTGTCAATCATGAGATGCAGTAATTTTTACATGGTCAGGGCATAATCCATTAAACTACATGCCCCTATTCCCCTCAACAGAATGGGGTTGCAGAAAGAAAAAACAGACATCTCCTGAAAATGGTTCGAGCCACACTATTTGAAGCCAATATACCCCTTGATTATGGGGGCGAATCACTTACAACTGCATCGTATACAATAAACCGTATTCCATCCCACAACTTAGACTTCCATACACCACTTGAAACATTAAACCAAAGTTTGTCCTCACCACTCACACCAAACCTGCCCCCAAAAGTCTTTGGTTATACTACCTTTATGCACATACCAAAACATACCCGCCATAAACTTCAACCATGTGCTCCCCGATGTGTCTTTGTTGGTTATGGTCTCCATCAGAAAGGGTATCGGTGTTTCCATCTACCAACTCAAAAATTGTATGTCACAATGGATGTACAATTCCATGAACACCAGATGTATTTTCCTGCAACAACAACCACAAATCAGGGGGAGGGAAGTCTTGACTTACAGTCTCTTAACCATCAAACTAAGAACATATGTCACACTTTAATTGAACTTGAACCACTCGAACAGGAACCAGCAGAACCAGAACACATGGATGCAACAACTGAGCCAACAACACTTGAGCTTCGACTGCCAACAACACTTGAGCTTCAATCATGTGATCATCCTAATATAGTTGAACCAAATGTATCACAACAAAAATTATCTCCACTTGATGCTTCCATTCCTCATGAGTCACCATCAATTGATGAATATCAGGTAAATCCTAAACCTCCACTCCGAATACTTCCTAATTGTATCACAAGAGGAGTTCGTAGAGTTAGTTATGAACTTGTTTGTACTTTTACCCCTAAATACCCACTAAATAATTATGTATCTTACCATAGGCTATCAAAGGCATGTGAATCATTTGCAAATCAATTGTCTACTGTACATGTTCCTAACAGTGTGCAGGAAGCTATAAAGGATCCTAGGTGGAAAAATGCAATGAACGAAGAAATGAAATCTCTCTAAAGAAATGCAACATGGGACGTTATTGACTTACCTGCTGGAAAGAAACCTATGGGATGTCAATGGATTTTTACAGTCAAATACAAAGCTGATGGTGGAATTGAGAGATTTAAAGCACAACTTATGGCCAAGGGATACAGTCAAACATACGGGATTGATTATGCAGAAACTTTTGCACCAATGGCTAAAATAAACATAGTCCGTATTCATTAGCTGCAAATTTTGATTGGCCACTGTCATAACCTAATTTTGGCCCTTTGGCTTTTAATTTAATTTTTACAGGGTTTTAAAATGAAAAATTCAAAGATCTGAGATTTATTTCGATGAAAAGTATGATTTGTCAACTTCCATGAAAATTAAGGACTACAATATGCTTTTGTCATTCTATCTTTATCTTCAAGATAATCCCTATCTTCAAGATAATCTTTATCTTCGAGATAATCCTTGTCTTTAAGATAATGATAGTTATCCGCTTTCAAATTTGATTCTTAATCAAATTCAAACTTCAAAAAAGAGAATGAGTTTGATTGAAACTTGGTTTCTCACACGTGAAGGGACTCTAGCACTATAAATACATATCTTAGAAGGACGATAAGGGAGGAGGAGAAACAGAGAAAACCCCCCAAAAAAAAAAAGGCCATTATCAGAAACCCTACAAAAAAATACAAAAAAAGAAGGGGCGCAGCCTAATCGTAGACCAGCCGCTACTGCCCCCTCCCCCAGCTTTTTCCTCTTCTTCCCTAGTCTCAGAACCAGCCATAAAACGCCCCCTCCCCTCGTTGGCACAGAGAGCTTCCTTTCTTCTTCCCCGGTTTGCAAGAACAGAACATAGGGGAAGAAGCTCCATCTTCATTTTTTTTTCTTTTCTGGCCCGCGACCAAACCACCCCATCAGCAGCAGCAGCAGAATTGGTTGCCCCTAGTCACGGTAACACTAGAGTTTCATTATCATAGTCGGAGTAGCAGCAGCGTGGTTTCCTTCTCTGCAACCCAGCAACGGTGTGCATATCCTTTTAGCAACAATCCAGCAGTGCGACCAGCCTCGTTTCTGCACCAGCAGCTGATCCCAGTTGTCTCCCTCACCATATCTTTGCCCTATCGCCAGCAGTAGCAGTGTTACCTTCTCTGCACTGGGAGCAACCAGTAGCAGAGGTGTGCAGTCATCACCAGCCATTGCAAATTCCTCAGCCACTGTGAGCACACAAGCCAGCAGCAGCAGAGGAGATCTTCACTTCGGGCATAGGTTACTCCTCCGGCAACAACCTTCTCTTCCCTGCAGAGGCTGCACCGATCGTAGCAACACCAAAGGCCACCATTGAGATGATCATCTTCACCCCACCAAAGCTGTCTCCACCGTGAACAACAAGCTGGATCTTCAACCGCGAGCAGCGCCCAACCGTCTCCCTCAGTTTCGCCTCCAGCCACAGCCACGCCAGAGTTCTCTTCTTCTTTCACTGTTTCGCTAAAATTAATTAGCATGTTGCTTGCATGCGTGAATTGTTCACGCATGCATGCAACAGTGGCTAGCCGGGTCACTGGTTTGGACTAGTGACCCGACCCTTTTTTTTAAGTTTTGAGACCGGGCTACATAAATAAAAAAAATAATAAAAGAAAAAAATAGTTTTTCTTTCTCTTAATTCAAATTTTGCGAAAATATTCACTGACACCAGAGTCAGGAGTATCGTATTTTTTTGGATTTGTGCGATATTTACCAACGCCAGATTTAGAAATATTCGTAAGAATTATTCACTGACGCCAGAGTCAGGAACATGAAAGGAAGAATAAAAAAGGAAAAAAAGGACAAATTATTAGCAATTCTAGACAAAACCAGCAATGCAGTTTGCCTTAGGTAGGACGCTTAAGGGGTGATAGCATCTTCCTTTTTGCGTAACCAGTCCCGTACCATAGAATCTCTGTTGACCAGTTAGGGTTCCTAGTGACCATAATACTAGGTAGCGACCCCTTGAACAAGACATTTTCCCTTAAAAGAACAAGATGCCAGATATCTGTTCTTTTTTTCTCTCCAATTGAGTGATAATTTTTAAGGCCGCCGCGATGTCGGGTGCGACTACATCAATTTGATGCAAAAAATGCATTCCTGCACAGGAATCTCCAAGAAGCATACATGGAGCTGCCTCCGGGATGTCAGTTACAGGTTGAAGGAAGCAAACAAGTTTTTAAACTGCAAAAATCATTGTATGGTTTAAAGTAATCACCAAGAGCTTGGTTTGACAGATTTACAAACTCAATAAAGGCATTTGGATATCAACATAGTAGTTCTGACCATACTCTTTTCATAAAGCACAATGAAGGAAAGCTCACAATATTGATTATATATGTTGATGATATGATTGTGACAGGAAATGACTATTAAAAAGGAAGCCCTGCAAACTTATCTCTCTCGTGAATTTGAAATGAAAGATCTCGGACCTTTAAAGTACTTTCTGGGAATCGAGGTCTTGAGATCTAGACATGGTATACTCTTGTCACAACGGAAATACACAATTGATTTGCTTAATAAAGTTAGCATGCTAGCCTGCAAACCGAGTGACACACCTGCTGCTGAAAATGTCAAGTTGAGTGTACTTTCAAATTAGATTCCTGCAAATAAAGAACAATATCAGAGGCTGGTAGGACGATTGACGTATCTTGCACATACTAGACCTGACTTAGCATACTCACTTAGTGTTGTTAGCCAATTTATGCACTCTCCAAGTGAAGAACATATGAAGGCAGTAATATGTATCTTACAATATTTGAAGTCTTCTCCAGGTAAAGAAATTATGTTCATTAAGGGAGATACTTTAAATATTGAAGGCTATACTGATGCAGATTGGGCTGGCTCAATTGATGATAGGCGTTCAACTATAGAACACTTGACATTTGTTGGGGGAAATCTGGTTACATGGCGAAGCAAAAAACAGGGAGTTGTAGCTAGATCTAGTGCGGAAGCAGAGTACAGAGGTATGGCTAAAGGTGTATGTGACCTGTTATGGATTAAAAATTTGTTGCAGGAACTCAAGATTTCACCAACATTTCCTATGAAATTATACTGTGATAACAAGGCTGCATGTGACATAGCTCACAATCCTGTTCAGCATGATTGAACAAGGCATGTGGAGATTGACAGGCATTTTATTAAAGAACAACTAGAAGCACAAATAATTGAAGTTCCTTATGTTCGATCTCAAGATCAACTTGCTGACATTCTCATCAAGGCAGTATCAAGTAAAGTCTTTCACCAAGTGTTAGACAAGTTGGGCATGCAAAATATTTATGCACCAACTTGAGAGGGAGTGTAGCAGATTGTAATTATCTCATATTGTAATTATCTCCTAAAGAGTTGTGATTAGAACTCTTAGTTGTTCGGTTATACACTACCAGAAAACCGGAGAAAAGCAACGGAATTACCGACGGAAAAATTCCGTCGGTAATTTATACCGACGGACATAATTCCGTCTCAAAATCTGTCGGTATATACTGACGGCATGATTCCGTCGGTAATGCCGTCGGTATATACCGATGGAATATTTCCGTTGGTATATACCGTCGGTTTCACCGACGGAATATACAGTTCGTCTGGAAATA
>Ga0307515_10006912_pt1 | contig 22547 bp, 20 predicted proteins | sample 17_EM_MG_FD_194513 | JGI IMG/M metagenome (GOLD analysis project Ga0307515, IMG submission 194513) | Populus trichocarpa ectomycorrhiza microbial communities from riparian zone in the Pacific Northwest, United States - 17_EM | ecosystem: Host-associated > Plants > Roots > Unclassified | place...
AAAGTTACTAAAGTTAAGAGATCCTATTACTAGATAAGATTATAATATAAGTTTAGTAATAGTAGACAAGCTTATAAAGTGGGGATACTTTATAGCATATATAGAAGAAATATTAGCAGAAGATATCGCTAAAATCTATATTAAGGAAGTATTTATAAGGTATAGAGTACTAAGTAAAATTATATCGGATAGAGATCTAAGATTTATAGCAGTATTTTAGGAGGTATTCTTAGTGAAATAAGGAGTTAAAGCAGTAACTTCTACTATATATTATCCGCAGATAGATAATTAAACGGAAAGACTAAATTAGACACTAGAGCAGTATTTAAGGCACTATATTAATTATGCATAGAATAATTAGGTATTATTATTACTAGTTATATAGTTTACATATAATGCAACACCATAAGAAGAAATAGGTACGTTACTATTTAAGGCGAATTATAGATATAAGCTAAGAATATCGTTATTACCACGTTAAGCAAAAAAGATAAGTAGTACAGCTAAGTAAAGAATGGAGATATTAATAAATTTTTATAAGGACCTTACGGAAATAACTAAAGTAGTATAGCAGAAAATAAAAAGGTACTATAATGTTAAGAGATCTAAGGGACCAGATCTTAAGGAGGGAGATAAAGTGTAGCTACTACACAAAAATTTCAAAAGTCGATGACTAAGTAAGAAATTAGACTACGTTAGATTAGGACCTTTTGAAATTATATAAAGGATTTTATAGGTTATATTTAAGTTAAACCTACTAGCTAAAATGAAAATTTACCCTATATAGTATATCGCAATGCTAGAGCTAGTATATGGGAATATTAAGCTACTAGTCTACGAAGCAGACATATATAGAGGACAAGAAGAAGATAAATAGTAAGTTTTTAAGATTGTTAGTTATAAGGACGTTGACGATAAAATATAGTATAAAGTTAAGTAGATAGGCTATAATAAGACTACCTAGGAATTACTAGAAAATTTAAAAAAAAAATGCTATAGGAAAGGTATAGGAGCATTAGAAGAGATTAGGTTAGGCAGTATTAATAAAAAAGGGTTAAAAAACAAGTCACTTAAGGGGGACCTAGGAGGAACAGCTACCGAGCTATTTAGACTTATTTCCTTTTTAGGGAAGTTCGTCCTTTTGTTACTAAGTTCCTGTAAACCTTATTTTATAAGTTTCTACTCCTTAGAATAAACCTTTTTATAACCCTTCTTAAGATAAAGCAGCTAAGTAAATACTGTAATATAAGCATTTAGGGCCTTCTATTCCGTATTACGGGAACGCTTAAGCTTAATAAGAGCCTACGCTAAGTTATTATCTAGCTTTATAGCGGCAGATTAAATATAAGACCCTATAATAGATTAACTAGGGAACTTAAAGATTACTAAAAGTTATAGGACGCGTATATTTAGCGTTAGGAGTAAAGCGGACGTTATAAGATAAACAAATATTTACTTTAGTACACTCTAAATAAAAAGAGGGTTGCTAGAATAAAGGATTTACTAGTATAATATAGACTAACCCCTCTTTTATATAACGAGAATAAGGAGATAGTATTATTTTACTAAGTAATAATATAGCAGTAATAGTGCGGGTATAACGTTACGCGTATAAAAAAGAAGATGCTTTAGGTATAATAAGTAATAATATTAACCAAATTAATTAGACGGATATTATACCTCTAGTAAACAACTTAGAGATATTTAAAATCTTTAAAAACAAAGATAAAGAGGAGGGAGATAGTGTTACGGACGCTTTAAGTATAATATTATAACTACTTAAAGAAGAGTTAGAAGAAGCTAGTTAGTTAATATAAGTATAGTCCAGAATGGAGCCAGTAGAACCATATAATGAGGAATAGTAAGCGAGTTATATAATATGCTACGTAGTAAACGAGAGGAATAAAAGGAACTTACGTACCTTATATATAACGCGTATATTACATATAAAGAGGGTTTCCTAGGAGTACGGTTGTGTATTTAAAGGACTATAGTCCCTACTCTAAATAGTTCTTTCCTTGTAGTAATTCTTAGAATATAATTAGAGTTAATCTATTAGGCAACCACTCCACTAGTTGTTATTACGTTGTTGACTTTAATTTGCATTACCTATACACCTAGCCTAATAACGAGCCTATCGTAGTACCTGCTATAAGGTTCCGTTACAATCTTATAGAATTATCTAATTAATATAGGCTTAAATATAGCCAGCTGCTTAAAACGGCTGGCGTTTATAACTGCTAGCGGAAGTAAAAGCTTCTACGGCTAGTCGTTATATTCTACTACTATAACTTTTAGGTTTAATAATAAGGTTATACTTTAATTTTAAATGGCCGTTAATATAATTGTTGCCGTTAATTATAAGTAAAGCACCTGGTCTTTAAGCTAGATAGTAGAGCTTATACAGCTAGAGCCTCTTATTACCTAAAGGACTATCCTAAAAAAGGTCTGCCCTATACTTCTATATTAGTAATATAGGAGCTTTACTTAATAGCAACCGCTTATTAGTAACTTGGTATTCGTATTTACTAATAAGCTTGCCGTATATTATTAGATAGAGATTATCCTAATTAATAGGAAAGATATAGCCGTAGTTCTAATTAGCTAGAGGAGGCTCTTACAATATAGAATTATTTTAATCGCCCAATTTGGTATTATCGTTAATTAGAAGAGGGGAGGAAGTAGTTAATCTATAAACTCTACGCGGTATTAAAGGAGTTAAGTAACGTGTAGATTATAGATTTAATAAAGAAGAAGTAAAGAAAGAAGTAGAGGAAGAAGCTCTACTACCTAGCTAACGCGTAAAATGTAATGTACGTTGCATTTTACATAGGTAGTGAGGTAGTAAATTTTAGTATAGGAAAACGGGTTTATGGCGCGTATAGAGATATTAGGGAAAATGCTTTATTTACTATGGCTAAGCAAGATATTCCTATAGGTTTCTTATTACTTGGCGTATAATCTTAGTCGAAGATTTAAATATCCTTAACTTCTACCAAAGCTTTAACTTACCACCAAATCTTACCACTAAGGCAGCGAGCTGCCAGCTAGCTGCAGTCTTATAGCTGACTGACTGTCACAACTCTATAAGCTCGCTGACTGCTTACGTTATCAGCCTCTTGGCAGCGACGCTGGCAGCGACGCTGACTCTTGGACACACTGCTCTTATACTTTCTGCTCCAATTAGACCCTGCAATCTTATTTTATCTTTAATTAATATGCACGGGCCGCACTTTATAGAGCATTATTATCTATGCAAGGGATAGTTATATATTATAGTTAGACAATATCGCTTAACAAAATGTGAATGGAGAGTTTAAACTTGATCCACTTCTCGAAATTTTATACACATTACAAATCCGCAAGTGACCAATCTATCCAAGAACTGAAATCCATACTTTTGCTCTCAGGGGCGGCATTTCGGGGTGTTTCCTGGGGAGATTCAACTTCCAGAGCGTGATTATTTTTAACTTCCTGATTGCCATTCTCCATCCTTTGTGTGTGGCCCTTGAAGAGCGTTGTATTTTCATTACCCAAGTCTTCCGTTCCATAGTCACCCTCATAATCATCGTAGCCATCGCTGTCCTCGTTGTCTTCATAGTTTTCATAACCCTCATTGCTCTCATCATCCTCGTAGATATTACCGATCGTGGAAGGATATAGGTAAGGATCGTCCTACGTATATATAAAATTAGTAATTATATATTCGTAGGCAGTAGTCATATAGAGCACGCTCGCAGCCGCATATTTGTCAGAGTATTGGAAAGGATATAATCGAATTCAATGGATGGGATACTTACGGGAAGATGGACAGGCTGGCGAGTTTCGTTGGTAGTATCTCTACCTGCGCTTTCCAAAGCTGATATCCATACGTCCCAGAGAAATCCGTTCTGAATATACTGTGATGGTGTTCCGCCCGATAAATCTTGCAGACGATGGTCACATCCTGCATTGAGAAGGCCAACCAACTTCGTTTTTATCTCGGGCAGGATCTCGAGATAGAAATCATAGTATTGCTTCAAACAGTCGCAACTCTCTCCGTTCAGGTAATGTTTACCATGGCAGAGTGATAGTGAAAGATGAAGAGCTCCACACCCCTTGTCATCTGTTGCAGATACATCCGCCCCGTTCCTGATGAGAGCGAGGAGATATGTCGAGCAAAGACTGTTTGATACTGCTGTCCAAAGTAATGGCGTTAGACCGTAGCCATTGCAGTATTCAAGGTCCACACCTATCCGGATCTAGTATACCAACATTCGTTCTAGGACATGAGAATTAATCATACTAGATGATATATTACCTGGCCAATGTAGAAGGGTACCAAATTTTAGGTTGCCGCAAAGGCGACCGAAGTCAACGATATCTTCAACGCAGACTGCATCAGTATCCCTATCGAGAGCAAGCCGAGACAAATTTTCGCAAACTTCGAAATCGTGGTTGAGACTTGGGAGATTTTGGAAATCCGGTGACCATCCTAAGTCACATTGACGTTCTAAAAAGCCAAGCCATATCACCCATAAAATATGATCAATTCCACTATATAAAAAGAGCTTAGTCCCAATTTAACTGAAAATGACGAGAAGCCGAAAAGGAAGACTTACAAGAGGACATCTTGAACAGTCGAGCCTTGTTGCAGTAGAAATAAAGTAGCTTCATATGAACCACTGTAGGCAGATTCCTGACCCAAGTATTAGCTAAACTCCAGGGTCAGGAGAACACTATCCATACCATTATCAAAGAGTGACCGTCACAAGCAATCCTGTCCCAAGGAGACGCACATCCGGTTGAAAAAAGTTGTTGTAGCTTTCCCACGTCGTTTTCTCCGGCAGCTATAACCGCAGGCGAGTCATAGTAAACTGTATTATAGCAGCGAAGAGTTCGCGAAATTTTTGGTGTAATACAAATGTTAATTGAGATATTTTTTTCGCGACTAGCCGTGTTGGAGATGACAGTAAGGTGTACTAAGAGTGACTCTCGCTCAAAAAGCCAAGTCGGATCGAGTCGCTTCACCGTAACTCTTAAGAGTTTATTTTGGTCTCTATCGTTATGGCAATACCATTCATATATAGCAGAGCGTGTCCATAGATACTGGCCACTGTAATCTGAGGGCTTAATTTCCGTTACGTCTCCGCTGCCGATGGCTACACGGAATTCAGAAGGGATTATGGACTTTCTGCGAGTTAGCTCGAGCACGTCACTGGCAGGCATCTCTTGTGGGTTGGCGAAAGGCTCTTGGAAAGCTGTGCGAAGGAGTTGGACCATTTTCTCGGACCCGCCGATATCAACCAGTTTTCGTAGGCAGCATTGTGTATGGTCTTTGCACAGTGTAAGCGGAAAGTCATTCATCCCTGGAGCAGATGATCTAAAGGCCTATGAAAATAAATCAATAACGACGATTACTTGAAGCAGAGCTTCAGTTACGAATAAGGTGACAAGAAGGACCTACCATTGAAGCTCCTGCGATAAGAGCCATGGCAGGGGAGGGACTAGGGGTCCGAACTGAAATCCATGCAGGCATTTTAGGACTCGCTACTTCATGTCGTTAATATAGAGAATATTCAAAGATGTTGGCGCACTTGCCTGGTCCGTAAAGGTCTGTGGCTCTGAATATTCCTTGCTGGGATATCTGCTTGGCGACCTTTTGCTTTGGCAGCTTAACGCCAAAAGCATAGACACTGCTATCTTTGCCATCTCTTTTACGCTTAAGAATCTTATGATGAATACCTTTCCAATTTTCTCCTTTCAGATTCTTGGGGATTTCCCACAACTTAAACTGTTGTTTATACTCGACTAGGCTTTTTTGTTGGTAGTTAGAGTAGATGCAATTAACTAGGATTTTAAACGAAACTTACGTGGCATGGAAGTCATGAGTGTTTGACATGTGCTCTTTGATTGAATCAAGAGATTCGCGCTTGCAGAAGTAGAGGTCTATGAGCGTGTTCTTGTGCTGGTCCCATCGGTTGTCCATCGTGTCGAAGCGTACGTTGCCTTCGCGCTGAAATCTTGGGAAGAATGTTGGAGATGCTTAGGGACATTATACGAACGTGCGAGGTGATGCCTTTATACTTTCAATATGAGGAAGAGGGTAGCGGGAGGGAGGTGGCGTGGCTCATGGTAACCCTGCAGCGGCTGCGAAATGATTGGCCCCTTCCAAAACATACGCCACACATTGATTGGCCGCCCCCAAATCGCAACGTAAGCTTTTATTGGTTGCTTCCAATATTTTCCCTGCTAGCTGGATGTAGCGAAGCAGCCCTATCCCTGAACCTGTTTGTTGATAAACTGAAGCAATCGCTTGATGCGGCATCAGCAAAGCCGTTTTGGAGACGCCCGCTAAACTACATGTCATGCAATTGATTACGGTGCAATCAACTATGTCTTCCTGACTACTGGAATTCCCGATAACCACCGTGAAATCCTTGCCCTACGTAAAATGCAGCCCCACTCAGTCCAAGCTTTGCGAACAATAGCATGCAAGTCTAGCCGTCACATTCACGATGGGCCTTGCACCCTCTCCTTGAACTGGCTATCCGATCAACCGCCGAGCATGTTCTTCTGCTCCCTCACTGAAGTGTGCCGGAGCCTTATCTTCAAAGTGTCTGTTCCGGCACCCATTTATACGCCGCAAGCCTCGTCCTTTCGTCCACCCCTCATCCGCAATAAACCAACTGACCTTAATCAGCGGGTACAAAAGCACGCAGAAAAGCCACGGATAAACTTAAATAATTTTTACCCTCCTCAGTCTCCTCCATATAAAACGACTCTCCTCCTTCTCCTGCAAACCACAACTGCAGCTCAAAAGCAAAAGGATCTAATTGTACAAGTTACTTCAGCCATCCTCCCCTCACCTAACAACAGTAGTAACAGCAGCAACAGCAGGAGCCAGAGCAGGAGAAATCCCCGAACGCACCAGCACGAGCCAAATATAAAACAACACAATAGAAGTCTCGGTGTAAGTATACCTATCCCGCCACGCAAATCAGATAAAACAAAGCGCGGAATGAGGTCTTTTTAAGTAAAAATGGAAAACACTGAAGAGGAATTCCCAGCAGTAAATGTATTACCCAGTAAAAAGGTAGTCCCGATCCAATACCAAGCAGCTCCTCCCAAATGCCGATCCAGCCGAATATCAAAGACGTGAAGAATAGCCCATCTCCGCTTTCTCCACTCTCCATTTCCTCCCATCTTTCCCTTCCACACCTATAAGCCACTAGAGAGCACAAAGGAGCAGCACCTGCTCGCATTCCTCTCAGCAGCACAGGCAAAATCAACGATAACAGCAAAAGAAAAACAGTAATCCCTAAACCCGAATAATTCTAATGTTACATAGCGCCGGCCCCCGCGTCCGTCTGGCCGTCCGCGATGGCCAGGCGCTGCTTGAGCGTCTTCGCCTTCTTCGAGATGCCCTTGCGCTTGCCCTTAGCAGCCGGGCCGGGCTCCGCGGCAGGAATAGGCGTCGCGGTGCCAGAGGGTTTAGCGCTTCCGTCATCGAAGTGTCCTTCGCCTGAAAAATCGTCAGCGGCGCCGTCCCGAAGCTCAAACAACGCTGCAGGCAAAAACGGGGATGTGTGTTGGGACTCACCTTCATGATACATATCATCCAAACTCATATCGGCGCGCTTCTTGGGCGCCTTCCTCTTCTTCCCCGGCGGCGCATTCGCCTCCGCCGCCGCCAGCTCGGCCTCCTTCTTCTCGATCTCAGCCGCCTGGTCGTCGTCCGCGAGCCACATGGCGATGTCCTTGGTGCGGTTCTCGCGCGAGCGCGTGTTGAAGTCGACTTGCGCGCCCGCGCCGCCCGAGATGACGACGCGCTGCACCTCCTCCTTCTGCAGAGCGCGCTTGCGGATCCGCTCCTCGATCGTGCCGCGCGTGATCAGCCGGTACACCGTCACTTGCCGCGTCTGGCCCAGGCGATGCGCCCGGTCCATCGCTTGGCTGTCGATGGTCGGGTTCCAGTCCGAGTCGTAGAAGATGACGGTGTCGGCCGACGTTAAGTTAATGCCAAGACCGCCAGCGCGCGTCGACAGCAGGAAGATGAAGATGTCGGGTCGGGTTTGGAAGTCGGCGACCGTGTCTCGTCGGTCTTCGAGCTTGGTGGAGCCGTCGAGGCGGCAGTACTTGTAATTACGGTAGGTGAGGTACTCTTCCATCAAGTCGATCATTCGGGTCATTTGGAAGTACAAAAGCACACGGTGGTTACCTTCTTTGAGCTCTTTGAGCAGTTGGTCCAGCCTGGCAAGCTTACCTGAGTCGGTAACGAAACGCCGCATCGAGGGTACTTGGATGTGTGTGTATCTGGCCCTTTTGTTGGTTGGTGGCGGTAGCAAGCCAGTAATTGGAAGCTTGGCCGGATCGATCTTTGATTCCAATATTGCTTGCTCAGACTTCTCGGAAACGCCGTAGAGTGCCCTTCGCACAGACTTATTGAAGAAGTCCCTTTGTTTCTCTACGATCACACCTTGGCTTGAGCAATACAACTCAATGGGAGGAGCCGAAGCCGGAGGCTTGGCACAACGTTCGACCGTGTCCAGGCCAGTTTCTTCCAAGGCAGTCTTCGATACATTGAGTAGATTGTACATATGCCCTTCAGCAGTAATCTCAGCTAGTGGAAGACGATCCTGCCTCTCGACAATGTTCAACATTGAATGTACTGGAGTATAGATGGCACCGTCTTCTTCATCGTACATGACGCTAAGACGACTTAGGCGGCGAGGCTTCTGACGGATATCTATTGCGCGTTGGAAAAGGCCCGTCTTGGCAGCTGACGAGGCTTCGCTCGCGGATACGTCCGTGAAGCGAAGCCAGGAAAATGCCCCGTTGTTTCGAGACGACTCCATAATGTTGTAAGGGCTCCAGACATTCATCAAGTGATGCAGATATCGACCCCTGAAGCCAGCTTTTGCGTTGTCAGGGCCGGGAAGGTCGAGGCGCCCTCCGTCACGACAAACCAGCCTCGGCAGCGGATACTCGATGAGATTTCGAACAGAGTAGCCGACGTTAACATTCTGTCCTTCCCGCAAGAACGAAGCAGTTTCAGCGAAGTAAGCGAAAGAGAGGGGTGAGCTGGTTTCGGCACGTTCGAATAGATCTGGGTGATTACAAACCTTCCGGAACTGCATGACCAAGTTCATCAAGGTCGCACTGTCCTGCTCGTCTCCGACAACCTTCTCTATTAGATCCATGATACTGATCTTGTTTCGTAGCCCACTGTAGTAAGCTCGCTGTCGATATGTTAGATCACAGAAGACATCCAGCTCAATCTTGTCTCCCAACTCCTTTTGGACATGCTTCTTGATACGCCTAAGCATGAAAGGTTTGAGAATCATGTGCAACCGCTTGAGTTGATCTTCGTTTAGCTTCGTGTTACTCTGAGCGTGACTTTCAATATCCTTAGAAAACCAGTCGCTGAACTCGTCATGGGAGTCGAAAAGACTCGGCATGATGAAATGCAACAAGGCCCACAGCTCCTGCATGTTATTCTGAATGGGAGTTCCCGTGAGCAGAAGACGGTTACGGCAGTGGAAGCCAAGCAAGCTCTTCCATCTTGAACTCTGAGACGATTTAATGGCTTGTGCTTCATCGAGAATCATATATTGCCAGCGGATTTTCTGGAAATATTGTGCGTCTTGAACGACGAGTTGATAAGAGGTAACCAGGACGTGGAAGGAAGAGTCCTTTGAATACGTGATGTGCTTCCTATCCCAGAACTTGCGGAGGATCTTACGGTCCTTGGCATTACCCCAGTATGGCAGCACCTTTAGATTAGGAACGAATCGTGAAATTTCTTGCTGCCAATTGTGTAGGGTAGATGCAGGCGCAATAACCAGAAACGGTCCCCAGATGTTGTGGGTTTCGGCGAGATATGCCATAACAGAAATCGACTGCACAGTCTTGCCAAGACCCATTTCGTCTGCCAAGATACCGTTGATACCTTGTTCGTAGAGATTGACGAGCCAGTTGAGACCTTTGAGTTGATATTCCTTGAGCTGGCAATTAAGCAGTTTCGGTTGCGTGATATCCATGCTCTGCAAACTAGTAGGGTTTTGGAAATTCATCTCTCCCTCGTCGAAGTCCGATTGCAGTTGAGCATCGTTGTTGAAGGCACGAGCACGATCCTGAGCCTCCTGGACGGCATTTTGAGCGTTTGCCATAGCTGCTGCTCGAAGGACGCTTTCGTCCTCGGCATCGAAATCGAGATCTTCGAAATTAGTAACTTTAGCTCCAGGCTTAACTAAAGTGTCAGGTAAGTTTATTGTGTGAGCATCAGAGGGACTAGGCTTGATGGTGTGGCTGGAAATAGCCACATCATCCGTAGACCTCTCCACTTCGTCTGTCTTAACTTTCTTGCCGATGAAATGCGAGTACAGCTCAGTTTGAGATATCAAGAAGTTGAGTTTCCTCTTTTGCCGATTGGCTTCGCGCTCTGCTTCGGCCTTCTTTGCGTTCTCCAGCTCTTGCCTCTCAGCCATCTTTCTTTGATCCCGTTCGTCACGTTCATTTCTCTTCCAGAATGATAGCATTTCTCGCATGCTCCTCTTAGCCCGAGCTTGGACATCTTTCATACTCTTATTTGTGCGAAGTTGCCAGCGTCTAGCTTCTTTAGAGGCAAGCTGGGCTGTTTTGCGGAGATTTGACTGTTTTGTCGCAAGAGAATTCTCTTTAATGCGCCATACCTTTGGCAGGTCTTTCTTAGCGATGTCCTTCCAGATCTGATTAAACAGGTTCTGATATGCTTGAGAGTTGTAGGTGGTGAGAACAGCTGGTGTAGGATCCTCAGTTTGGCTCCGGCTCTTCAGGGCCTCCAAACGAGCCTCCTCCTTCGGCGCTATGGCTGGGAGCTCATCTCCCCGGTCAATGGCAGCCTGAGCAGCGGCAGCAGCATCCTTCTCTGCTTGCTTCTGCTCCTTTGTCTTTTTCAGTCGGGCACCGGTTCTGCCTCTCTTCTTTCCAGCTTCGCGTGGAATATCATCGGACATCTGGAAAGAACTCATAGTACCACCTTCAAGGTTTGGAGCATGAGGCGTAACTTCTCGGATATCCTTGCTTGGTGTACCTCCTTGGAGCAATTGACTTGTGGCTTTAGCCTTCTTTTCAGCCTTCTGAGCGTCTCTGAAGTGGCGTTCCTTCTCCTCTTCATCCGTAGCTCGCAGAGCCTTCTCGATGGCTTCTTCGCGCTTTTGAAACTCATTTTGCAGAGTCTTCTCGCGCCGTCGCTTTCGTTGCATGTCTTTCTTGCGCTCCTTTTCCTCAGCAATCTCTTGATTCTGAACTTCTTGCCAAGCTTCGCCTTCATGGGATATATTGTACCGAATCTTCGCGGCATCACGGTGCGCAGCGAAGACGTCGGAGAACCTCTTGATGTGGGCGGTTCGGCGTCGCTACATAGTGCATCAGTCTTGAACATGGCTTGGTGCCAAAGGATAACCTGATCTTACCTTTCGCTTCACCGACTCAGCAGTCTCTACCTCCAGAGACCGCTTTTTACACCGCTTGATATACTCCTGTCTCTCTTCCTCGAATTCGGGGCCTTCAATATCACTAAGGTCCATTGTTTCAATCCGTGCAATCTCTGCCTCGACCGCACTTTCGTCCGGTACAGGTATGTCTCGCGGAATATGACTCGGGGTAGGATGGATATCTCCATTCATGATAGTCCGCTCAAAGGGCCTTTGAAGAACTGTGATATTGTCGTTCATTGGCAGGTCGGGAGGCGCGGGAGATGCAACCACTTCCTGCTTCACTTGAAGTGAGTTGGTGACTGATGTCTTGGATGACCTTCGGGATTGTTGCATCGCGTGCGGAGGATACGGCGTCGATGCAGGAGGGTCGGGGTCTGCTCCGGACATAATGCTAGAGAGCGACATCGGGTCCGCGGTCCTAGTCGGAGTCTGCGTCTATGTGACGGTTAGGCTTGAAGTGTATCAGCAGTTGTTGAAGAACGTACTTCAGTTATGGAAGGCCGTCGGGTGTAGTTTGGTGGCGGAGCCTGAACCGCGCCTCGATTCAACGGTTGATACATAGGTGGCGAGACAGGAGAGTGCGACATGGTATCCATCGAGCTAGGCGGATGTGCGTGTGATTGTGGATGATGTGCAAAACTGCCCGCTACAGGCGAGTGGTAAGGCTTGTCGTAAGGGCTTTCCGCTGTTCGTTCGGGAAAGTTATAAGAGTCTCTAGCCTGTGGATGCAAAAAGTAAGCGCGTTGTCCCTTCCCGCAGAGGTAAACCAAATCGTGAGAAAAAAAAGGGTCGGATGTCATACCTGCGATGGGTAATGACCATCGTACCGAGGCGTACCCCGGCCTACAGTCCTGTCTCCATGATCTGATGTCGGGTCGTAGTACTTTGAACCTATGTTCTCTCGCGGGTAAAATGCGGAAGCTATAGGGAGCAAGCCGGTCGTGGACGGCGAGGTAGGCTGAGGTCGGGTGTGATTGAAATTGGTGTGGTGGAGCGGCAAGGGCGCAGGAGTTGGTGGGTTTGAGGTGTGTGCTCGATTCGTGGGTGAGTAACTGAAAGGTGTTTGCGTGGGCGAATGGGCCGCATTGTAAGCTGGCTGTTCCCCTGGCATCCTGTCACGGTCTCGCGACAAGCGGTCGTCTTCGTCGGCAGGATGCTGCAACACCGAATTCCGGAACATCAGAAGGAACGAAATGGGTCGTCACTAAGGAGTCTTTGGATCTGCCATGGAGGAGAGGGACGAAGCAGGCGTGGAGCGTGATCGCCGGAAAGTGCAGGGAGGGAGGTGGGCGACGACGGTGCGGCTTGCGCGTGGTGAGGCCCGTCGCGTTGGACGGGATGGCGATTCCAACGATGGTGTTGCTGAAGAGAGAAGCGGTGACGGCGCACAGCTTCCCAGAGGCAGCTTGGTCGTGGCTCAAGTCAAGGTCGCAACCGCTGGCCTGGTAAGTCAGCTAGTGCGGCAACCGCAGTTCTCGCATCAAAGTGCAGCTCCTAGCGATGTAGCGATGGGATATGGTGGTTGGTAGGACGGGACGACACAAGTTGGGTCATGCAAAGGGGATCATTGATGGGGGGAGGATGGGCGGATGGGAAGAAGTCGGAGTAGCGCCATCCATGATTCGAGGATGACAGCAGCTCTCGACAAAGCATGAAGTCCAGGGAAGGGAAGGTTGAGCGTGTGATGAACCTCGTCCATCTCCACTTCAGCCCTCTGCGGATAGATGCATCAACTATTTAGGGAGACGCACGGCGGGGGGGCCATTCTACGTGTACTGTGTATTGCTAAATCCTTTTGGCCGTGGAGAGCGACAGAGGCATCCTCGTTTTCCCAAGGGGTGTGTCTCGAGCCAGGTTGTTTTTCCTCGTTGCCGCTCCACTGATTTCCGGCTGTCGGTGGGCATTGTTCCCAACCTCAGGAAATCATCTCACACCAGGACGCTCGACCATCTAAGACTTTCGGCTAGACAGCCAATGCCGGGCCTTTGTGCATCTGATTCGATCGCCGGAAGACTCGACGGCGATTCCCAGCTCGCAGACGGCGGCAGGGGAAAGGAAGAGTCGCGACGAAGGTATCGTGATCAATAGCAATTAGCAGGCTTCAGGACCTCAGGTGTGCACGTACGTCCACTGTGATGAACGCCCCCCAAAGCCTCGAGCGCATCATCAACAACGAAAAGCATGCAACTTCTTTCGAAAGCTTCCAAGCCTCGCTAAGCCAAACGAGTTTGGCTGCCCAGCTAATCGGGTGATCAATGTTCCAGATCCCGCAAACCCAGCGGGAACTTTTTTTTAGAGGCAACCAGTTCGTGGGGAGTAGAGTATACTTCGCTGCCCTCCCACCATGGCCGCTGTATACAAGTCGCTGTCTAAGCCGGATAAGAAAGATGAGCATAAGGGTGCGGGAGGCAAGAAAAACAAGCAACGAGTACTGATATTGAGCTCCAGAGGTGTCACACATAGGTATGCTGGGAACATTCTCCGTTCTTCTTTTTTTATTATTGCAAAACACTTCAACTATGGGTGTTTCCAAGGCAAAGCTAACCAGACGATTTTACCAAGGCATCGGCATCTCATGAACGATCTCTACTCTCTCCTCCCACATAGCCGCAAAGACGCCAAACTAGATACCAAGACCAAACTGTATCAATTGAACGAACTTGCGGAGCTCTACAATTGCAACAATGTCTTCTTCTTCGAGGCCCGAAAGGGCAAAGATTTATATGCCTGGGTGAGCAAGGCTCCGAACGGGCCTACGGTCAAAATGCACCTCCAAAACTGTGAGTGAGCACGCGTGTGGCCAAAATCACTCGAGACTGATATGACTCTATTCCTAGTACATACGATGGAAGAACTCCACTTCACAGGCAACTGCCTCAAAGGCTCCCGGCCCATCCTCTCCTTCGACGCCGCCTTCGACAAACAGCCACATCTCCGCGTCATCAAAGAACTTTTCCTCCACATATTTAGCGTACCCAAAGGCTCGCGCAAGGTCAAGCCATTCATAGACCATGTCCTGGGATTCACCATTGCGGACGGAAAGATCTGGATACGGTGCTACCAAATTAACGAGGCCGAACCAGGAAAACAGAAACCCTCGGCGGGAGAAGAAATGGACTTGGATCAGGCCCCGAAGAATGGCAAGCCCGGCGAGACAAACGTTAGCTTGGTGGAGATTGGACCACGCTTTGTGCTCACGCCAATCGTTATCCTAGAGTCAAGTTTCGGGGGACCCGTGATATACGAGAACAAGGAGTTTGTTTCGCCAAACCAGATAAGAGCAGATCTCAGGTTAGCCAAAGCCGGCCGGTACAATAGGAGGAGCGAGCAAGGTCTAGAAAGGAAAGTCAAGCGAGGAGAGCTAGGTCTCAATACCGAAGGTGGACGCAAAAAGCCAAAGGATGCGTTGGATGACAAAGTTCTATTTGCATAATTTTTTTTTACTCGTGGACAAAAGGAACGCTGGAGTTCGGTGTTGCAATGGGCTAATCATCCGGGATCTCTATAGATCTAGGTGGAACAAGAAATTAGCAGAGTTGCTCGGCCAGGTTGGGCTTGGGTGCCAGTTTGCTATGTATACGTAATGGAAATGGTCTAATAGCAGTGCTCCATGATCCGGGAACCTCATCTAGTCGAAGTCATTTGGCCCTCGAGCGACTTCGCATAGTCCGGAGTTACTCCAGTTACCCTAGCTTTTCGAGCACCGTACAACCTAAGAAATGGATCCAGCACTGTCTGCGCCGTTGCGCAGTTCTTTTCGTCTTGGACACGATGCACCCTGCCACTTGCAAATCTCACTCTGCTGATAGCGCCATCAATGAGGTGTATGTAAATTCGGTGTAGACAGGGTACAACGCTCAGAAGATCCACTAAATTCTGGACGTGGTGTCGGATGCCAGCAGAGAGCCCATGGCCTCCGCAATTGTATTTAATCATTCCTGTATAGCTGTCCACATGCTCAACATTGATAATGTAGTTCTTAATACGCAAGAGATTGCGCTGAGAAAAGTGGTCGAGAAACGAATATGATCGACTCGGAGTGAGGTTCGAGGGCAGTAGCCAGCGGTACCGGAATTTGATACTATCATATGCAACATCCAGTACGAAGGTACTGGAACCGTATATGAGATCAACACACTCTTCGTGGATTTGGTGGTTTGTAGCGAGTATCCCAATCAGACCACGCCTCCACACAATATTATTACCGGCTTCTTGCTCTGTCTTCGGCACGGTTCTCTGTATCGTCCAAACACCATTTCCCATTGTCTCGCGAACAAACGTGAGGCTGTATTCACTCCGTTCAGGTTCCCCCATATTAGATCCCGAATAATGGTTAATTTGGGTTGTTGACGGAAGAACATAGGAGTAAATGTGTTGTCGAAGCTCAATTGGTAATCGAAGCAGGTGAGGAACCTCAGCTGAAGAATTCGTAAAAATAACCATTATGGGCAGAATATGCACAATTTCTTGCAGAAGTTTTAAAAGGGTGCCGAGTTGCTTCAGGGACGCAATCAGCATTGAGGGACGGAGGATTTAGGGGTGGGGGGTCGATGATAAAGCTGCCCAAATTCTTGGCAAGGGAAGCGAGCTGTGTATTTATTTCGCCCCCCAGGAGTCATCTCCCCTTTCTCTCGTCCATCGACAATCATGATAGAAACACTGCTCTCCGGCCTCTCTGGGCTGGATCGCGCCCTCTTTGAACCGTCTGAGAATGTTTCATTCTTTTTTTATAGCCCCAACGGAGGGGTCTCCATTATTTGATCCCTTCAGTTTCCTTTCGGCATCGAAGTTCGTAGCAAGCATCATCTCCAGAAGGAGGTCCAGTTACAACGTCGTGCCGATAAGCCAACAAATTCAACAGAAGAATAGAGCAAACTAGAAGAGAACAAGAGAAAAGAAGGGGTTACTATAAATTTACAAACTCACCGTTCCATTTACCACCATGTTGCTCGAAGACCTTGCGACCGAGCTCATTTCGCAAATTTTCCTTTCCTGCACCTCCGTTTCCGACGTCCTCGCCCTCTCCTCCACCTGCCACCGCTTCCGCCAAATCTACGCCTCCTCGCAGAAGCTTCAGATCCTGCAAAATGCCGCCGAAGCCCAATATGGCCCTCTGCAGGATCTCACCCAGCTCCTTACCCACAATGCCAGCCAGCCAGCCCACGTTATCCGCTCCGTCCCCTTTTCGATTTCGCTTCTGAAGCAAATAGTCCACACTGGCCGCGTTGCTGAGAAGTGGTGCGACATATACCCGTTTAAAAAGTGGAAGCAAAACTTCGAAAATCGGCGACTCCTGACAAGCAATGAGCGCTACCGCCTGCGCCGGGCGCTCTACCGGCTATGGCTCTACTCGCGCGCCTTCCACAACCGCGCCCACCCCCGAGAAACACGTGTGACTAAACTGGTCATCCAGAAGCGGGCGGGCCTGTTGCACAACTGGAGTACAATCGAGCTGGCCGAGATTGCGGATGTGCACGCCGTGCTGCGCGAGGTCCTGCACAGCAACGTGTGTCCGTCCAACGGGACCATCGCGCGCAAGTTCAAGAAGCGCTCCCCGGACAACGAGCACCACCAGCTGCTCTTCAACATCCACCTTAACTACCCGCCCGTCCAGTGCAATCTATTTCAGTCTCAGTATCACTCCAGCCCTAATGTCCTCTCGAACCACTTCCACAGCACCTCTGCCTTCAACAGTCGCCATGGCTGCTCAAAGTATACCGCGACGTCTTATCATGAGCCTGGTACTGAAGGCTGGGGTGACGACATCCCGCACTACTATGTCGTGGAAGACATGCTGAAGCTGGACCCGGAGCAGATCATGTGGCTGAAGGAGAACGCGCCGCTGAAGGGGCAGGTGGAAATGTACGTCAAGGGTCTTGGAGACTGGTTCGAGAATAACGGCGAGACGTGGGGTCAGACGCTGGAGTGGGTGCTTGACGAGCGTGGCGAGGATGCTGGTGAGATACTTGGAGCGGTTGCCGATGGTGACCTGGGGGTTACGGTTTTCGACGAGTAGAAGGTGTTTGATTTATTTGAGTTTTGATTCCTAGAATTTTGAGTTTCGTTCTTAATAGATAGATTGGATTTAGTCGCGTCATTCCTTCAGGTTAGCAATGTAAAGGTGTTTTTGTCTGCGGAGAACAATGCTAACGGCTGCACTCAGAAGATTGTGACTTCTTACCATTACCACCCACGTGGCGCATCCTGTTGCTTGATGAGTTTCCTAAAAAAGAGAATGTGATCCTTGACCCAAATTTAGATTTCTAATTTATATTCACCTGCGAGGCTTCGCTGCACAGTACTTTAATCAATATTCAATATCAATATAAGGGCGTATTGATATTGATATTGAACGCGCCTTCAGTATTAATATTATATTAAACATTAAACCTATGTAGGGTCTTGGCACGTGTTTTAGGTTAAATTTAAGCTCTAAATCAATTTAATTAGGCACGGGGTTTCAAAGGACGATTGATCTTTTATAGCTACTTCTAAATATCACGACCCTTGGCTTGGTATTGTAGTCGTCAACTGCTTTAACGATCCTCCGTCATCCTATAAGACCTTATCTATTAACTATATAGCTACTATTTTACTACCTATTATAATATTACTACGTAGTTAGCTCTTTAAATACTCCGTGCACTTAATATTTATACTTCCTAGTAATATACGGTCCTATAATATTGTTCGCTAAGTACCTAAGAAGATTTGCTCTACCTTTACTAATATAGAGAGTATATATAATATATTAATCACTATCTAAGAAAGTTATAGATAGTTACTATAATGCGTCAGAAAAAATATAATAAGATCTTTAAACCTAGGGTTTATCTTAATTTAGTAAAAAGCCTAATCCTATACTCCCTAGAGAGAAGACGGAGGAGCTCTTGCTGCACCCGGCCCAAAAAGACTAAAACCAACTAAAAGAACCCTGAAAAACACCCAGAGAATCCCCCTGAGATGCATGCATCGTAGGGGAGGCATACGTCAAACGACGGTGGTTTGCACTTGCGCGCAACCGCCAGAACCACGCCTAGTAATAGCCCTCCATAATAAAGACGGGCGAATACTACACTATAAAGCGGAAATACCTTTATTAAAAAGGTATCTAATAAAATATAAAGCCTATTAGATATATCTAGTATCTAGAATTATAGGGGAGTAACTGTTAGCTATAATAATCTAACGTAGCTAGTAAAATAGCTCTACTAGTCTAGTAAACCTTAGGCGCCCCTTTAGTAAACCCTTAATTAAATCCTCTAACAGCTAAGTAAAATTAAAAATAAATAAAAACCCCCTTTACCGGTAAACCGCACCTAGGCTGCCGTAGCTATACTTCCACAGTATAGGGAACTTACCCCCCTTAAGATAATAACTGGGTATATAATTATAATATAACCAAACATAGAAAAAGTAAAGGGGTTTAGAGAATAATTAAAAATAGAAGTCCTTATAAAGATCCGTAAAGAGGTTTACAACGCTATTATAGTCTAATACCTTAGAAGTGGAGATATTAAAGTTACCCTAAAGGACTAATAGGTAAAGGAATAAGCTATAAAGGTAGGGGATAGGCTAGGAGAATATATTAGCATAAAAGTACTTTATAAGAATTACCTAGTTAAAGTCTTAGCAGTTCCTATAAGCCTTAGGGTAGAAAAGGGATACTAGGTAGACAATACAGTAATTATATAGGAGATAGTAAGATAAATGGAACGCCTTATACTAGGACTTAAGATTACCTAAATCTAATAGCTTTAATAAGAAAATATAAACTAAGTAAATAATAAGAATAATAAGAGGATATAAGGGTTGTTAGAGACTCGCTAAGAAGACGCCGGTTAAACGTATAGCTCCCTTATTATTAGTATATATATACTAGGAATATAAAAACTCCTTATCTAAAAAGGAATAATTATAAATGGCCTTATATATAACGTAAGGCTCTATAACTATAGACTACGCTTAGAATAATACTACTACTATATATAATAGGGACACACCTAATCTATATGCGTAGTATAGGTATACTACGGCCACTATATAGGCCCTTATAATATAAGATACTACTTAAATTAAGACTAAATAAAATATATAAACTACTACTAAAGCATATATAAGGCGTAGGAGAGAGAAGACTATATTAAATATAGGAGACGGAAGGTAAGGGCTTAACAGCTATGGGAATAACTATATACTAGGTTATATAAATAGAAATAACAGGTAATAAGTTAAGGTGTTACGGAACCCCACCGCAGGGGCCTCTATAGGAGAGCCCCGTGCTCTCGTGTACACCTCGCGTACAGCTTATGTCAGCTACGCGTAGGTATATCACCTCCTTACGCCCTCGACCCTTACGATCGATCGCGCAACGTCTTGTAGACTCCTCGAATACATACACTTTGTAGCCACTGCCCCCGTCCCATAATATTACGTTGCGCCTTTTTTTACCACCGACGCTTAGCCTACGACCAATTCTACGTCCTTGTAATACTGTAGGCGCTACTAAAAGCAGCGTATCTATAAATTACCTTACTTTATACTTCTAAGGAACCTATAATAGTAAGACAATATCCCTTACTAGCTACTATATTAAACCCAAAGAATAATTTAATACCTATACTTAACCTACAACGCTAATTAATCCTAAGAGAATTTAATTTATTAGCCCTAGCCTTAACCCCTAAAGAGACAGATACTAATAATATTTTATTTTTTATTAACTATATAACTACGGACAAGTAAATAAAAGGGCTACTACCTATTAAAATTAAAATATAAGACGCCGAGATATTTATAAAAATAGTAGCACAAGATCCTAATAAATACTACCGCCTTCTATAGAACTACTACCTAAAGCTTATATAAGCCGAGATGCGTACTACCTAAGATTGCGATATTATCTAAGACCTATAAGCTCGTAAGGCGCTTACCAATAATATACGTTAAGAAACTAAAGATAACCTTTATATATCTAAATGCGACGTCTAATAGTTAAAGAAGGCTAAGATTGCACTAATCGCTATAGTTACTAAAAGAGAAGGCATAATTAAATACCTATAATCTTAGCTTAACGAGTATATTTATAACAACGCTAGACACCTCTTTACTATATATAACGCCACCTAAGTTTTTACGCCCCTAGTAACTTTACCTACTTAACGCTTAATAGAGGGCTAGTACTAAGCAGCTTTACCTAATAGGAACCCCTACTAAAGTAGCAATAATAAAAGCTATAATAATTAGACCTAAACTGCTACTATAGGGTTTAATATATGCTACCTTAATCCCCTAGTCTTTTAGGGAGACCGTAAGGAATATAGCTACTAGAAGATATAAATCCGTAAGAAACTAACTTAGAGCGCTTGCCTTTTTTCTATAGAAGACACTAAGATTGGCTATATTATTGGGCGAATAAAGGGTATACTATTTAACAGACTCTTCGCCTAATAGGAGACTAGTAGCCCCTAAAAGTGGCAGTCCTACTAAGAAGTCCTTAACAATCTTAACCTAATATACCGTAACTATAACCTACTAGCTACCAACTAAGCTAAACTATATACCCTAAAGATAAGCCCTACTAAATTATTTAACGAATTTTATGTTAAATTCTAGGAATATACTAGAGCCCTCGCCTGAGATAATACTAAAGACTAAAAGGACCTCCTTAAAAAAGTTACTTATCGCCTTAGTTACGCAGTCGCTAGCTATAACTATAATAATGTTTATAATATAGTAGCAGCTCTATAGAAGATTAAATAATAACTAAATTAGATTGCTACTGCTAACCCTTGCCTAAAGACCTCTCTATAAAAGCCCTCTGGGCCTACTAAACCTATATATACTAAGCTACTAACGCCTACTATCTTAAGTACTACCAGAACTAATATCGATTTCTCTATACTAACCTTTCTATAAAAACTCCTAGATAGAGAGCGTAAGCTACTCTAAAAACTAAGATACTACTATAGATGCCGTTAAGAAGGTTATTATTGCAATAACCTAAACTGCCTAATAGCTAGGTTTAGTAGCTGCCGCCTAATACCTAACCTAATACCCTAAATACTAAATACGTTGCTACGCGCCACTACTATATAAGATAAAGACGCAGTAATAGCGGTAGAGTTAGATATAGAAGCGGAAAACGCTAAGTCCTAGCCTTAAGTCGCGGGTTAGGACGCCCTAATAACGGAGGGATTTATATATTGGCTTATTTAATAGATAACTCTATAAAAATAAATAGACGGAAATAGATAGTTTTACCTATAATAGGAACTACTGCTAAAAAAATAATATAAAAGCCGTTCTATAATTAATTGCAGAGCTACTAATAAATTTATAAATACCTAATTTATGCGTATTTATAACCTATTTACCTTACCCCTTACTAAAGCCCATGCCCTATAACTTGCTAACGGTAATTATACCGCATAAAAGATTACCTATATGGTATAACTCTACTTAGATATAAATAGGCACTAGGAAGAACTTTAGGCCTATATTATACCACTTACTAACTACCCTATTATCTTTAGAATAAACTAGCTTAAATAACACAACCCCGCCATTAACTAAAAGAAGAAAAAAGTAATCTTTAACTCTAAATACTGTAGAGAGACTTGCCTAGGGTATGGCCTAGCCGCCTTTATTTACTCCCTAGGATATTAACCTAAGGAACCCCTTATTATTCTACCTACGACTAACTGCTACTATGTAAGTGCCCTAGCCTTCTACCATATAGCACGTAAGAAAGGCTGGACCGTTACTATAGCTTCCTAATTATAACTATATAAGCTTAATAAAGAATAGGATTATATCCTTTATAGTAATAGGATAGATATAGTTAACCTTTTAGAAGACGACGCCCCTATGGAACTCTACGGACTTTTACCTTTAAACTTTAAGAAGTTTATAAAGCTTAAAAAAGGACTTACTAACAAAGAACTCCGTAAGCTCCTCCCTAAAAGGTACTATAACTTTACTAATATATGCTTATAAAAGAGCGCAGATATACTCCCCCTATATTAACCTAATAACTATACTATTAATATTAAATAAGGAAAAATGCTACCTTATAAGAGACCCTAC
>Ga0307515_10006913_pt1 | contig 22546 bp, 9 predicted proteins | sample 17_EM_MG_FD_194513 | JGI IMG/M metagenome (GOLD analysis project Ga0307515, IMG submission 194513) | Populus trichocarpa ectomycorrhiza microbial communities from riparian zone in the Pacific Northwest, United States - 17_EM | ecosystem: Host-associated > Plants > Roots > Unclassified | place...
ATATGTGAGAAATTAAAAGGTGTCCAAATCTTTGTTGTGTAATTGGGAATGGGAGAGATTAACCATGCAAGGACTTCGTTTCTTTGCTTATCATATATCCCATCTAATCGAAGCTTAATTTCCTTTGAATCATGATCACTTCATATATTTTTTTTTCCTAAAAAGGAAGAAAATCATATTGTAGATGTAGTTTTGTGCCTCTCATCTAAACCCCAGGAAGTTTACAGTTTCATGATGACACGATACCGAAAACGCCTGGTTTCCACCACCGTCAAGTGCCATGCATTCAGAGAGATGTCCAGTCCAGAGAGATGAGTTGCGTTGTGTTAATTAGTTTCTTTCTTTCCAAAGCTAATTACAATTGCTTTTCCTTAAGCAGTTCGTGATTAAGCGGGGGTTGGCGTGTCCTTTTCAATGTGTTATCACAATGCTTTTTTGTACTGAAAAAGCATTAACATGTAGAATCTGGAGTAAAATATAAACATATAATTTCTGAGAGAAAAAGAGTCACACCATCAACCATTTTTCATGAGTGAAAAGGGGGCATAGGTAGGTCGGTCGATAACATGAAAAGAATAGGGCGACTCCTAGTATGAGCATGCCTCCTTTTGATGAAATTGAAGACATAACAAGGCACGCGCACGAGCAGCAGAGGAGACAAAAGGGGAGAGGAATCAAAGGTGTGGGAGTTAAAAGAGGGTTACAATCTGGGACCTGGTCTAGTCTAGTGAGTTTATTCGTCTCTCTTTGATCAAGAATGGGTCACATCCATCGTTCTCTTGGGGACTTCATGGGCTACCACCCTCAACCGCCCAAAACTATATATCAACTGACCCAGCCAGAAACTCCACGACCGAAGACAGCTTCTGTTGCAATCTATGTCGATTGATTGACTGATTGATTCGACGTGCCTCAAGCCCAGTGGACCTTACCACATGTTTAGTGAACAGATCCTAAGGTAGATATAGGAATTAGTGAGTTTGATCCACGTGGGTTATACATCTTCCCACCACTCACATGTCCCCTCGTGACGGGATGATCCAAGTTTAATTCTCCAGCACAATGATTTTTAATTTAACCATCTCGTTTTAATTTATCAAATCTTAATTCGAAATAAAATTTCAAAAAATATAACACTAAAAATGTTGCATGGAAAATCTCTGTAATAATAAAGGTAAAAATAAATAAAAAATTATCATTTAGTTTTATGTTAACTAAAAATCATAACTAGTTTTTAGATATTTTATATAAGAATTATCTTATTCATCTTATTTAAGATAAATTATATTTTTGTTTATTAGAAAAATGAAAAAGTATTGGTTGTACTATGAATTCCCGAAAACAACATGTTTTATTTGAAAGTCTAAGCGATTGGTTTTGAATTTGGGCTAGGATCCGATATTCTCAATCTTCCCAAAATGAATGACTAACATTAGTGAAGTTAAATGACAAAAGGAGTGTTTGGATTGAATATGGGTTCTTAGTGAGCCAGAATTGGCCTAATGCTTGATAAAATGAATATGTGTGATTAATAGTATAATGATTGTTTTGAATTAACGAAATGTATTAAATGCAAGCTTGTGATTGAGATAGATACCATGATAATATGTACAGAGACACTAATAATATAGAAATTAAACCTTCATCCAATACTTATGAAGAGATGAAATGAGTAATATGAAAGATATAATGAAGCTTGTTTAATTCTTTGATAAGTTAAAGTAGTTAAATGAAAAATCAAAACAAGAGAATTCTCTCACAATACATATAAAATATATAGCAATAATGTATTATCCAACTTCTAAAAAAATATAATGTCTTACAAGCGTATGTATACTTTGAAAAAACTACATCTTAGTTGACCTAATAGACTAACATCAACTCATATTAAAATAAAGACTAAAGTATCTCAAATAAAGCCCAAAACATGAAAAATAATAAAAAAATAATTATAAAAAATAATGCTAATATGTCATATATGATAGAGTAAAAGAAATAATTGTTGAATGAAATCCTTCCTTGAAATGAACCTCTAGCCAAAAGACATGTTGTGTTGCCCCTCAAAGTAAAAGAAAAAAGAAAAACAATAAGAAAAACTATTGTAACTAATTCTTTCTTAGCCACCTATGTTTCCATACATAATAAATGACCCTCTGGCATGGAAATAAATAAGCAATGGTTGTCAAAATTAATTAAGCCCACGAAGTAGATGAATAAGGCCCTTTTATATATAGATTAAATTGACCAAGGTCTGATAAATATCGCTTCTTGAAGTTGTAACTTCTTTGAAATTTTCCTAGGTTCAAATACTCTGAATAAGCCCAATGATTACATCTTAAAACTTTTTTGGCATTGATCTTGTAATTGGCCCAACTAGAACTTTTAATGGATCTTTTTGTATAGTCAGGATCGTATCATCCCAATAAACATGATTATAACATATTATTAAATATTGTACTTATCTTCAAATATAAATACATTAATTGTTGAATTGATAATAAATTAATTTATTTAATTCTATTTTATTTAGGATTATGATTTATATTTGGACCAACTTATTAGGGAACCTAATAGGGAACACATATAAAAACTATTAGTCAGAAATTAAAATGGGATGATTAATCAAGTGTAACTTGATTGTAAATAAGTTTTAGAAATTGACTATAATGTAACTTATATAGGGAATTATAATTATAGACCTAGAAAAATAAAGTAGGGACTTGATTGAATAAATTTCAAAAATTGTTTTGAAATAATATATGTGATATTATTCAGGAGGCAAATTGATATTTTTTTTCATTTATAGGGTTTTCAGGGTTCCTTATAAATAGTATGTTACGCCTCTTATTTTCTTTACATATAAACACATAGTACTACAGTACATAGAACACCTGAAAAATACAAATGAAAATAATTTGCTCTCAAAGGCATAGCAATCCCTCTTTTAAAAGAGTTTATAAGATTTTTCATTGATGGTTCGTGTGAATTACTGTAAGAAGCTGAAAACTTGGATGACTTATGATTTGTGATAACTCGACCTAGAAGCAATTATTTAAAGCTAAAAAAAACATTTAATCTTCAGGTAATCTTGTTATAAACTCAAAATAACTCTAGATCTATCTAAGAGGTTCATGAAACTCCTAGAAATTTTTAGATTTAACATTTCTATTGTGTATATGTGTTTTGATAAAACCTGACAGTGGTATCAAATTCATTGTTAGATAATTATGGTTGTTGATTTCATGTTTTAATTATTATTATTATTATTATTATTATTATTATTAATTGCAAATTACATTTATGTGCAAAATTATTTTATCTCATGATTTTTAAGGAAAAAAGTATTCAGTTACTATTTAGGTCAAATATGGCCAGAATCCACCTAGAAATATATTTATAAAAAAATGTTTTTCATAACAGCATTGTCGGCGTGCTTGGCCATGGCAAGCTCGTTGTTGACGAGAAACAATAAAACACTATAGTTACACCCACAGCCACGACACTACAAGAGGTGCAGAACGAGGGATGCTACCCTGCGTTACCACTAAAAACAACAACAACGTTGCTACCAATGCTGGAGGTAACCTCCAACATGAACAACTCACACTGCTAGCAGCAACTATAATAGTTGCTAGCCCACTACTGGCAGCATGAAGAAGAAGAAGAAGAAGAGATGAGGGGCAGAATTACAATTTTTCCTATGAAGCAATATTTTAGGGTTTCAAGGCAAGATGACATATTTGCCCTTAACCCTTATACCAAATAACAATAAGTAGTTTAATGGTAGAATTATGATTTTGTCCATCTACATATAAAATATTAATTTTATAATTTAAAATTAAAACCCAAATTAAATTAATTGTAGAATTAATTTTTCTAACTAGCTTAGGATTGGATTAAAGTGTTTAATTCAAAATTTTCTTAATTTTATGTTATCCTAATTGGATTAGGATTTAATTAAAATGTTTTAGAAAAAAAATCTCTAAATAAAGAGAGTTTTTAAGCAAGAAAATTTTATTTAATTAATCCTAAAAGAGTTTAGGATGTTAATAAGAATTTTAATATGATTAATTTTCTTATTAAATTTTGAAAAATGTTTTTTCAATGAAAACAATTTATTAAGTTTGAGAAATTATAAAATTAGATTAGATTTAATATTTCTAAGTGTTAGAAGTACTATTTTAAAATTGCATATAAAGCTAATAATTAAATTGAAGCATATAATATATTTGTTTATGCATATTAATATGTTATTATGTATGATAGATGGTTATGGACATTTAAAGACCAATGTGATTGTGTTTTTTTATAGTTGAATAGTTGTAATATTAAATAGGGCATGCATGTCCTGCCTTTTCTCTATTTTTTTATCGGGGTTGTAAAATTCTTTTCTCATCTAATTTCTCCCGAATGCAACTCAAGATTTTTCATGGAAGCACATGTTAAGATTTGGTATGAAGGGAAAGTTAGCACCAATATATATCGGGCCCTAAGAAGTGGTAAAGAGAATTGGACCTGTGGCGTATCAGTTGGCGTTGCCCCCGTATTTGACCAAGATCCATGATTTGTTTCATGATTATGTTATGGAAAGCAAAGATAGACCCAGCGAGTGCTACCACAGGTTCCTATAAAGATTGAAGAAGATTTGACTTTAAAAGTGAAACTTGTGAAGATTTTGGATCGTAGTGAAAAGGAGCTTCGAAATAAGAAACTTTCTTTGGTCAAGGTGTTATGGAGGAGTTCTCAAATTATGGAAGAAACGTGAGAAAAGGAGGCGAAGATGAGGAGGAAGTACCCTGGACTTTTCTAAACTCAGGTATAAAATTTTAATTTCGAGGATGAATTTTTTTTTTTTTTGCAGAGGAGAATGTAAACCTTCGAATAAAATAATCTCATCTTGATTTAGTAAAATAAAATAAAATACAAAGGATGTTGAGAAATGATTAAATTGAACAAATTAATTGGATTAAAAGAGAAGTTATTTAATGAGAGGGGGAAATTGAAAACAATAATAAAGGAGTAAGGAGTTAGTAAAGAGAAAGAGAAGTAGTGGGGTTAATGGATTAATAAAAGGAATGGTGGGGTCAATGTGAAAATAAAAGTAAATATGAGGGGGCAAGATGCAAATAAGAAAAGAACATAATTATAAATAACAAGAAATCTCTATAAATTCCTAGAGTAATGGCCGGCCAAGAAGAGGAAGAAAGAGGAGAAAAGAAAAATTAAGAGGAAACTTTGTAAACTCATCCTTTGAAATCAAAGAAAAGTGAGAGTAAGTGAACTAAGAGTGCTTCAAGTAAGATTTATGAAGAAAACTTTGAGAAAACCTAGAGAATTTACTAGAGGGAAGGGAAGGGTTAAAAGAAGGAAGAAAAGGGAAGAAAAAAAGGGGTTGTTCTCAATCTCTTGACTCATTTTTTTTTTTTTTTTTGTAATAGAAGGTAACAAGCTCTCTTATTAAGTCACTTGAATTTGTTTGTGTTTTTCATGAATAATTGAGATTTTAGAATACCTTAGTGTAGGTTTAAGAAGTTTGTTAAATAATGATAGGTAGAGGCATTTTGTGTTTATAGTGGCTGGAAATGATGAAAAAATACATGGGAAACAAATTTATAATTGTTGAACTTAGAAATCAAAACTGAACAGGTTGTCTCTCAATTTCTCTACTAAGATTTGAACCCTAAGATGATAGAATTTGAGATATTTTCCTTCATGAAAGTTATAGACAAGGATGCTACCTTTCAAATGAAATTAAGCTTACTTAAAATTGGAGTAACAAAACATTAAATATGGAAGAAAATCGAAGATAGTCAAAACCGGGAATCAGCAGGACAAATTTGTGGGTTTCTAAAATTTATGAATTTAGGCATGTAGATGGAAACACTAGGTATATTCATCTTCATGAAAGTTGCAGACCCATGTTTTAGCGTTCCAAAGAAACAAACAACGCATAAAACCGAGTTCTATAGCTTCGATTATGCTCAAAATACTAAACAGTATTTGGAATCCGTTATGTTGAGCCACCTAAAACTTGTAAATTGGTAACTTCTGTTTGGAATTGTTTTTTATTACAAAATGTTAAATTATAAAGGCAGTATGTATACGTGTGTATGTGTGATCAAGACTGAAATTTAAATTAGTGTAACTATTGGTACAGGTGAGATTGTGGGAAATAGACGAGAGCAGGGGACGATTAGCAGAGCATAAATTTTCGGTAGGTGTCTGACATTTAGATCTCTAATTTAAAGTCTCATTTAATTCTGTCTGACATTTAGATCTCTAATTTAAAGTCTCATTTAATTCTTTAGCTTAGTCCCTAATAAGATGTAGTTCAAATTTTAGTTTTTATATATAGTGTTTGAATGATGGTTGAACCGGTTCCTAGTTTGGGACTGGTGTTTGGTGAATGGGTTGTTGGTTGGACTAGCGTCCTGGTTTGGAACTGGTGCCCTGTGAATGGGTGATCAATAGAATTAGTTATTATTGGACAAAATTGGTGTGCTGACAGGTGGGAAATTATAGAAATTGATGATAAATGAATTAAAAAGTAAATTGTTAGTGTAATGAAAAATATACTAGATCATTTTAATTAATTTAATTATGTTTATACAAATTACTATGCAGGTTCATCTCAGTAGCGCAACCCTTAGTTGATGCATGAGTGTTCCCTTTGTATAGTCACTTAAGTTAGTAGAAAAATTGAAGAACTTTCTTTTAGGTTGTATTTAACAATACTTCTAATTTGTATGTATAAAGTTATGTAATACTATTTTGTTAAAACTTTAAGTAGTAATTTGAAATTTAGAATTTTCATTATGCTAATGTATGAATGCAATTACGATGGTTAATTAATGGTTATCTCTTAATAAATAAATAAATAAAACTTCTTGAGATTCTTCTCATTTTTATAACTTGATCATTGTGTGAATTTTATCTTAAAAGTTTGGGGTGTTCCAGTTTGAGACTTGTAATAATTGGAATGTTTATGAACAATGAATATAGGATATATACAAATGATTTGTCGATAACTTGGGACCTCCCGGTATAGGGGGGACTCTGCCAAAATTTCGATAGAAATTTCAATAAACTTTGTATGAGTTCAACAAAAAATAAAGTAAAAAAAAAATACCATGTTTTTTTTTTATGATTGGTGTGTTGGTTTCGGAAATAGGGATGTTACAATTAATATATTAGGTACATGTTGAGAACATGATTTATTTCCTTGTGATTTGATATGCATAAAACTAGAGTTCTATTCATGGATAACTTGTTGAGCGACTCAAAATTACCGTTATTCAAATATGTTTAATGATATAAAATTAAATCCTACTTAACCAACTTATATGATTTGGATGAGATATTTATAATCATATAAAATTAAAGGTAGTCATTAGGCGAAACATATATGTATGATATGTTTAGATAAAGAGTTGTCACCTAACTGTCACATAAAAATATGATTGATAAGCTATGTTATCTACCTAATTTACTTTATTCTAATTTATTAAGTTACTTATGGTCATATAAATTAAATAGGATCTTAACTTACTAGGAGATCTAAGCTAGATTTCTTGAATTAATAATGCGGGCTATTAATTTACAGGAAATAGTGGGAGATTAAATTATGATTAAAGACCTTATCTAAATTTGGTTATAAATGTTTATGTATGAAACCAATACTTATTATCTTTACATAAATAGGTTGATAGATTACCATGAGTAAGGATAAATTTATCCTTACGTAGCGTATTTGATGCTAATAAATTGATTGAACTAAACGTCTTGGATTGATACTAAAATGTGAGAATTGTTCTCAAACAAGAAAGAAAATTATATATTCTTAAAAATTATATTCCTCACGTCCTTGCTGATGAAGCTAAGACTGAATATCAATGTCACATTGATGATAATAAGTAGGCTACATATGTAATGTTAGTTAGCATGTCACTTAAACTTCAAATATAGCATGAGAATATAGATGTTCATATAATAATTACGTATCTTAAAGAGTTGTTTGATGTGACTAGTAGAATTGAGAGGTATGAGACCTATAAGGAATTGTTTCGCTATAAGATGACAGAGGGTTCCTCAATGAATACACATGTGTTAAGGATGATCGGCTATTTAAAAAATAAGGTCAATTGGGCTTTGTCATGGACCATGAGTTAAGCATTAACTTGGTCTTGTAGTCTAAACATAGAATCTTACTTCGGGCATCAAGAAAGACAAGGGTATTTGTTATTATTGTGGCAAAGAAAAACACTAGAGAAGGATTATGCAAAGACTATCTTGCAACCGTGAAGGCTAAAAAACTTATTGAAACTTCTCCTTCATGTGTGTTTATGATTGAATAAAGATAAACTGGACCTATGAGTTGGTAATGAAGCAAAGGTTGTTGCATTGACTTTGTCAAGTAGGCTGATACTAGAACTTATTAATTTTTATTTTTTTCTAGCATTTTATAGAAACATCGTATCCATTTCTAAATGGATTTAGATTTATTATTAAGAAAAAAATATTGTTTCTTGTATAATAATGATATGTAATATGCATTTGTTGCTAATACAAATGGTTTGTATATATCTGATCTTGAAATAGCAAGAAAAATAGATTAAATAATCAATATCCATATTATTTATGGCATTGTAAATTAGTTCATATTAATGAAACAAGAATCATTAAGTTACATTAAAAAAAAAGATATTTAATCCTTTTGATTATGAATCATATGAAACTTGAAAAGTGTATTTATTAGGCAAAATGACCAAAACACATTTTATTGAAAGACTGAAAGATCTAATGAATACTTAGGTTTAATTCATACATATGTGTATGCACCAATAATGATTTATGTCATATATGGATATACATATTTCATCATTGATGACCATATTAGATAGTCATGTGCATTTAATTGAAGTCTGAATCATTTGAAAGGTTCAAAGAATTCAGAAATGAAGTTGAAATACAAATTGAAAAGAGTATTAAGATACTTTGATTAGATCGAGATGGTGAATACTTCAGCTAAAATTTTCAAGATTATCTAAAAAAGAATGAGAGTCTCTCATAATGGACACTTATTGGAACACTATAATATAATGGAATTTCTGAAAGGAAAAAATACACCTTATAGATCTGGTATAATGATTGTTTTGAATTAATGAAATGTATTAAATTCAGGCTTGTAATTGAGATTGAAACAATGATAACTTGTACTGAGGAACTAAGAATATAGAAATTAAACCCTCATCCAATGTCTATAAAAAGAAGCAAACGAGTTGTTTGGAAGATACCAAGAAGCTTGGTTAATTATTTGATAAGTTAAAATAGTTCAAAAAAGAACCAAAACAAGATAATCATCTCACAATACATACAAAATATATGGCAATAATGTATTATCCAACTTCTAAAAAAATATAAAGTCTTACAAGCGTATTTATACTTTGAAAAAACTACATCCTAGTTGACCTAATATGCTAACATCAACTCATATTAAAATAAAGCTCAAAGTATCTCAAGGAAGGCCCAAAAATGAAAAAATAATAAAAATAATAATTCTAAAAAATAATTTAATGTGTCGTATATGATAGAGTAAAAGAAATAATTGTTGAATGAAATCCTTCCCTAAAAACAACCCTTAGCCAAAATATATGTTGTGTTGTGCCCTTAGAGTCCAAAAAAAAAATAAGAAAAATTATTGCAATAAATTCTTCCTTAGCCACTTATGTTTCCATGCATAATAAAGAATTCTCTTATAGCTTGAAATCCATAAAACACATGAAAATAAATAAGCCTATGGTTGCCAAAATTAATTAAGCCCACGAAGTAGATGGATAAAGCCCCTCTTATATATAGATTAAATTGATTAAGATTTGATCATCGCTTGTTGAAGTTGTAGCCTCCTTGAAATTTACATTGGCTCAAATACTTTGAATAAGCCCAATGAATACATCTTTGATCTTTTTTGCCCTTGATCTTGTAATTGGCTCAACTAGAACTTCTAATGGATCATTGGGTGTAGTCTGGATTGTATCTAAAGAGATGGGGTAAGAGAAAGGGGGAGGGAGAGGAAAGACTTGCTTTAGTTGGAGAATGAACATCGCTAGTTGAATTTTGTGTTGTTAACCAATGTGGTGGAGTGTGGTTGTTAGATTTCAGTTACTAGAGAGAAGAAATGAAAAAAGAGTTGTTGGCTATGGTTATTTTGGTTTTTATTAGTCTTTATTTTTGCTCTTCTGATCTTTTTTTTCATCGTTTTATTTTGTTTAGGGTTCTTATAAGGCTTTTTTTATGTTTTTTAGGTAGGGTTTTTATAATGTATTTTTCATATGTCTTCTTTTTATGTCCTTCCCCTAAGTTTTAATTGATGTTGTTGGGTTCCTTTTTAAAACTAGAAAAAAAAGATATTGAAAGATTTATATTATTTCCTTCTTGAATGAAGATCTATTTCTATAATTTTTATCATTTTACTTGAATCTCTATTTATTTTTAGTTTTTTAATTTGCATCATTTTCCCTTTATTATTTGATCTTTCTTCATTTTGTTCCCCCTTTTCTTTATTATTCATTACTTCATATCCTGATTTTTTTTCTTTTTCTTTTTTTTTTTAGTTTTAGTATAAGAAATTACAAAAAGAATAAAACAAAAAAATCAAAATCATAAAATAACTTTAAATTAACTAAATTATATTAAAATATATATTTTATAGATTTTTGAAAATACATTAGAAAACGGGGGTAAAAAATAAGTTATGACAAAAAATAAGAAATAAATAAAAATAAATAACATGCATACACATGACTTATTATTATTATTATTATTATTATTATTATTATTAAGTTATGAAGTGGTAGCCGAAGTCGTGGTGGTGGTTGTGGTCGTAGTAGTAGTCGTGGTTGTAGTAGTTATCGTAGTGGTGCTAGTGATGTTGGTAGTAGTGGTAATAATGATGATGGTAATGGTGATTGTGGAGGTGGTGGTGGTGATGGTAATAGTCGAAGTAGTCGAAGTAGCAGTGGTGTTGGTAACCCAATTTTTGACCCCCCCTTCTCTCTTTTTTTTAAATTAGAAAAATCCAAAAAATGAAACATGTCTTTTCAGTAATTTTTGTTAATTTTAACCATTTCTTATTTTCTTCATTTTTATTTAATGGTGGTGGTGGTGGTGGTTGTAAACTAATTTTAACCCCCCCTCCCATTTTCGTATATATATTTTTTCTTTTAAAATTAGAAAAATCCAAAAAACAAACATGTCTTTTCAGTAATTTTAGTTAATTTTAACCATTTCATATTTTCTTCATTTTTATATAATTTTTATGTGTAAAAAAAAAACTTGAGAAGTCATAAAAAATATAAAAATAAATAAATCCAAAAAATAAAAATATAATTGGGGTAGAAATTGGATTGATAATTAAGTATCGTGAGCAAAAATAAGGTTTTGGAATTTTAGGGCCATAATTGAGGATTTAATTGAAGAAGAAATTGAAGAAAAGGCTTAATTTGATTTAATTTGGCTAAAATTCAAAGAAGTAAGGTTTAAAGGTGAGTTTGGAACAAATAGTCAAGTTAGGAAATCAATTAAGGTTTTAATTGGAAAACAAATTAAAGTTAGAAGTCAACTTGGCTTAAAAATAGAAAATTAAAGAACCAATGACTGAAATGGAATCCTTGAAGAAATCAAAGGCCTAAGGTAACTCAGTCAGGGGTGAAATTAAATAAAAAGGATAGAAATTGACCCAAAACAAAAAAAATTAAAAGACCAGGGATCAAGGAGAAAAAGGCGTTGAAATGAAGGGACTCTGCTGAAGTTTGGCTTGATTGAATTAGAAAAAACCTACTTATGCTGAAGAAGCAAAAATGACGTCGTTTCACTTTAAGTAAAACGATGTATTTTACTTAAAGAGAGAAAAACATGTTGATGAACGTAGGGGAAAAAACGACGTCATTTTATTCATGGCATTTGCAGATTTCTAGGAAAAAAAGAGAGGCATAAACGACTGAGTCTCGTGCACTATTATGGCTTAATTTTAATCCTAAATGATTCTTTTGGTGACACAAAAGCAAAAGAAACATGTTCTCTCACATGTTGGGTATAATCATGGTACAAAAAACTAGGCCTTAACTCTCATAATCCACTATAGATTTCGTGCCAAACATGCTCACTTAATCAGCCTCCCTCTAAGACCAACAACCATCATTTCCATTTTTATCCATGATTTAGCTTTCAAAATTTGATCTTATCTCCACGAATTAAGCTAAGAACATGTTCTCTGATATGTTGGCTACAATTATGATACGAGAAATCAAGCTTTAACTACCAGAATCCTCTAAATATTTCATGTCAAACATGTTTACTCAATCACCCTTCCTCCAAGATCAGCAATTATCCTTTCCATTTAAATGCAAGATTTAGCTTTTGAAATTTGATCTTATCTCTACAAAGCAAGCAAAGAGCAATCAATGGTCAATAACTAATAATGTTGGTTTACAACATTATCTCTAAGTATTGGATGCTAATAAAGGCAGTGATTTTCTTTCCTTTCTGAAAGAGACTAAGAACCTTCTATAAAAGAAAAAAAAATAGAGGAAGCAAAATGGAGGAAAGAAAGGGCAGAAAAGAAAAGGAAAACTAGAAAAACTATGGAGAAGGGCAAACAGGAGGAAAGAGGAACCTACAAACACACTCAATAAGAGCAAGAAGGCATGGCTATAACGAAAGTAACACACATCGCAAAGGCAGTAGCATAGTTTTTTTGTTTCTTTTCTACAAAATCTAGTTCATTCTAGGAGTAAGATTTCTGCGGAACCAAGTTCAAATATCTTTGTACATTGATGTATCTTTACAATTTCTATATAAAGTTTTACTTGGAATTCCAGTTTTACTTTGCTTCTTAACATATAAGTGTATGTGTATAAAACTAAAAACGTGTGCCTTAACTTTATTAGTTTAAACTTTCTTTGATGTTGGCTTTACGGGAAACCAAAAAAATGATCTTTAAGATAAGTCAAGAAATAAAGAGATTTTGGTACAGGGACAACATGTATTCGGGTTAATAAGGTTTGGAAAGTAAATTTACAATAAGATTTGTTATATAGTCATTTAGTTTCATATTGTTGTAATAAATCACAATAAATTGACATATACAAAAATCCATAAGGAGAGTATTCCTCTTTGATCTACAAGAAGTCTATGATGTTGTTTTCTTTGCTTTCTCTTTTTCTTTTTAAACCAAAAAAGAGTGGCCCCAATAATTTATTTCTTTACAGGTGCTTTACAGTAACGATTTGAAAGATGCACTGTTAGACAACTCAAAACTTAATCAAAAAAAGGGATTATGTAGTGATAAGTGGCTGAGTTTCTCTAGAAATTGACTTATGTTCTTTTTTTTAATGCTAGACCGAAATAGCCTTAATGAATCTCCTAAAAAAAAACATAGTTATGGTTTTATCTTGAGTTTCCATAGGTTGATAGTAGAAATATAATGCATGGTAAACAAAAAAATGAAACACAAAAATTGAATGCATGATACCATTTTTCTTTTAGGGACACACATTAAAGGGGAGGTAATTGTCTCAAAAAATTAAGTAAAAAGAGTAAAAGTTATCAACATCTTCTTATACTTGTAGTTTCACCCGATCAGAAACAGATTTCAAGCTATTTAAAAAAAAAAGATTCTAAGGTATTGGGCGTTAACTTTAAAATAAAATAAAAATACATACATGTTTAATTTAGGTTATTCCAATAAGTCTTTTCTTTTAGGATAAATATTCAATCTTTTTCAAAAAAAAAGGAAAATAGATTTTTTTTCATTTCTATGATCGAAGTGGAATTTTAATAGTCAAGATGACGTGTCAAAAACCAACATCAAATCTTTCATAAATAAATTGAAAATAAAAAATAAGATAATTAATGGCAATCAAAAAAACAAATTTAAGAGAAAACATATAGTAAAGGTAACATTTCATAAGAAAGGATGTTGCAAGGGTGAAGTTGTTCTTCATTTAAGTATAATTAATCACTTACCTGAATCTTTGAAAGCAATGCATATTTTAGGATCCCTAGTTTTCTTTAATTACTAGGTGATGACTTTAATTTTCCAAGATGATATTATTTTTAACCCTCGTCGCGACGTCAAATTTGATACAATGGCGGTAATGGCCCCTATCGTGATGTCCACCAAGGTGTGACAATGGTAGTGGTGTTGGTGGTGGTGGTAGAAGTGGTGGTGATGGTAGTGGTCATAGTAGTCATGGTAGTGGCAGTAGTCATGGTAGTGGTAGTGGTTGTGGTTGTGGTGGTAGTGGTGATGGTAGTAATGGTAATGATAGTAGTGGTGGTAGTCGTGATGGTATTGGTGGTAGTAATGTTAATATATAGTTGTGCCATCAACAAAATTGATTTGGGATACAGGTTTCCAATTTGATGATTAAATGTCATGCTAGATCAGTTATACAGTGCAACAATCATTTCAGAAATTAGCTTGAGGAGTGGATACCATCATATTTAGATTTTATCTTATATTCAAATTATAAAGCTCTAAAGTCTGTGAAATGGTCAAAATAAAGTTAGTACGGATATGATAGTTAGGTGGATTGAATAGTCAAATGATAGTTAATACATTTCTTTAGAAGTTCAGTTTTAGTCTGAAGCACAAGGCTAGAGTTCAAAACAAAGTGGTTGATATATTGAGTAGGCGAGTTTCCCTTCTAATCATTTTCTACATTAAGATTTTGGTTTTTAAATGTCTAAAGAAGTTGTACGATAAAGATGCTGATTTTTAAAAGATATGGGAGAAGTGTTCTAATGGTCGAGCTAGTTAAGATTTTTATATACAAGATGGTTACTTAATGAAACGTAATCAATTGTATATCCCTTGTACATCCCTATATAAGAAAGTGATTCAAGACTTACATAGTGGTAGATTAAAAGGTCATGGAGGAAGAGACAAAACAATGTCAACTTCGGAGGATAAGTAATATTGGCCTCATCTCAAATGTGATACAAACATATTTGTTCAACATTGTTTTACTTGTCAAACAGCTAAGGACCAATCTCAAAACACTGGTTTATACATGCCCATACCTATACCTGAACATAATTGGGAAGATATTTTAATGGATTTCGTGTTAGGTCTTTCATGAACTCAATGAGGTATATATTATATATTTTTTTGTGGATAGATATTTAAAGATGACTACAGATGCAATCAGTGTGGCTAGGCTATTTTTCAAAGAGATAGTGAGGTTGCATAGTGTTTTAAAATCCCTCATATCTAATAGAGATACCAAGTTCATTGGTCACTTTTAGCTCATTTTGTGGAATATTTAATTCCTCATTAAATTTTAGTAGTACTATCCATCCACTAATACTCAAATAGAGTCTCTAAATAGAACTTTGAACAATTTAATTCGTAGCATTTATAGACACAAACTTAAACGGTGGAATGTTACATTGGTTGAGGTGGAATTCGTTTACAACAGTTTCAAACATAGTGCTACTAGAAAACACCATTTGAGATTATGTACATGTGATGTGATCATGGCTACGACATCAAAGGATCTATTATGAGTTTCTATTGAGTTTATTATAAGATCTAAATCAAAGTGGATTCAAAAAGATGGGCTAAGTCAAGAGGTTTAATTTAAAAATATTTAAATCTGTCATTATGAGCTTTTGCCTATTTCCAGAAAGAGTTAGGATGCAATTTTAATTAGATTGGAAACTAGATATGTGTAACATTCTAACTATCATTCTAATTCATCTTACCATATTTATTTAGCATGTGTAGTTTGCTTGACTGAGAGGACCACCATATCAATTGATTTTTTAACATGATCATAAGAGTAGCTAGAGAGACTTGATCTGAATTGATGCAAATTATATAAACTGAGTAGAATCGTTCTGAAGGTAACAACCATCTTCGGTTCCAGGCCAAAAACCCACTTATTTCCATGTATAATGCACAACCCTACAAATTTCACCGAGCTGCAACGGCTTAGTGGCAACAGAGATCCCCTCTCAATAAGCCACCTCATTTTCATTTTACATTTTCAGTACTCCTTTTTGGTTATTTTCCCAACATAGGCTCTGAAACTTGTTTCCCATGCAAAGCCCTTACTCACCATCTCGCCCTTCAACGTGTCGCCATACCGCACTTCCGTCTCCTCTTTAAAACAACACCACCACCCCATCTATCCTCCTTACCTCCTGTCCTTCTCTCTCTGTGTGGTCTCGTTATCCCATATCTTCATTTTCCTCGAAGTTGTGTTATCATCACCAATGGCTGATCGTATGCAGCCGCACCAAGTGCAAGTGCATGGCTTGAAGGGTCACCAACAGCAAGGGCCATCAGCCTCTAAAGCCCTGGCTGTGCTCACTATGCTACCTTTAGGTGGTGGGCTTCTTGCACTTGCAGGTATAACCCTAGTTGGCACCCTGATCGGTCTAGCTGTAACCACCCCTCTTTTTATCCTGTTCAGCCCCGTTCTGGTCCCAGCTGCCCTTGTAATAGGGTTAGCTGTGACCTCATTTTTGGCATCTGGGGCTTTCGGACTGACAGGGTCCTGGTCGCTCTCCTGGGTTGGTAGGTACATCCAGGAGGCTACCCAGACCATGCCGGAGAGTCTTGACCAGGCAAAGAGGCGCATGCAAGACATGGCAGGTTATGTGGGACAGAAGACCAAGGAAGTGGGCCAAGAAATCCAGAGGAAGGCACATGACGGGAAATGAAATGAAATGAAATCAAGTGAAGAATAATGTTTGGTTTCTAGGGTTATGTATGCGAGGGCTGGTTTTCTAGAGCTACTTTTGTTGTATGTAGTTGTAAGGAATCTCTATTGCGAGGTAGAATGAGTTTGGTTTATGAGTTCTACCTTAATTTAGAATGAGCATCTGTACTGTTTTGTATTCTGGGTTCAATCGTTGAATTTCAATGTTATCTTGCGTTCTCTCTTGTAATCTCTCTCTCTCTCCAGAATTTCAGATTTCTGATCACGGGGCAGGAAATCTCAATTCATATTTTGCCTAGCTTTCCTAACAGCAAAGCAAAAATTACATTCGGAAGGACTTGTCAACCCTGGGCAGATATATTCTGTTTCTTACTATTTTACCAGCGATCATAGATTCTAATGCTTTCTGATAAATGGTATTTCCACCATGTTTTGCTTTAATAAAGATAAACGCAAATGCATCTTGCCTTTACATGGTTTAATGGCAAAAACTGGGTCTAAGAAGACATGAATCCAGGATGGTGGTTCTCTTGCAAAATTAATGACGGTAAACATAAAATTTCGAAGATACAGAGAAAAGGTAAATTTCTAATTCTGACAGTAACTCTTGAAGTATAAGTGAGCGATTGTGTGATGCTTACCATTATTCATGTTCCTCCGTAAAACGAGCTCTTTTTTCATAAGAAAAAATAGAAAAGAAAAGGAACGTGTTGAAATCACAGGATCCACTCGTTACATATAAAGTGTTATGTACAAAATCTGAGGCCGCTTCAGACACCAAAATTTTGGCCCAACAAGGGTACATTAGGTTTATTGTGATTCCCTACCTAATGTACATGATTAAGCCAAGCACCTAGGATTCCTTGTAAAATTAAACAAAAGAGGAAACCAGGATTCATTGTTGAGATACATTTTCAGATGGAGCTGCTCCTTCAACGTCCATGGGACGAGGTTCGACAGTTGATTTTGAGCTGTCAGGTATCCAAAACGTGAGAACAGTAGACGCAGCAACAAACATGGCACGACGAGGAGCCCATTTCAAGCATGATGCGATACCTATGTGACTGTTCCAGCATGATACCTGCAAAAGAACCACATTGGTATTGCTATCTTGACTTCAAAGCCTGTTTTTAGTACAAAATTGTAGGTTAACCCAATAGATTGATTCAGTATGAGGACTATCATTTTCGTAACAATTACTTGATGATAGCTTTAATCATACAGAAAAAGTTTCCCAAGATGGAATTCCAAATTCCTAAGTTTGTAACACAATAGACAAGGTAAAATTGAATATCTAAGAAGGTTGTTTTCACTGCCAATACAGCCATAGTACTTTTATAAATGTGCAGGTTGATTTATTTTATATATATATGCAAGTAAAGGATATTGAGGATATTAAATTTGCCACAGGCGTATCAATCCAACTAGCGGAATGACTCCCCTTGGGTGCATGGGGGAATCTACACTACTTAGGCAGTAGGCAAATATACTCTGCTTGCTACAGCCACCACATTGACATATTGGCAAAATTCTGAAGAATCCCTGGACCTAGTATACCAAAAGGAAGAAAATGGAGTCGACACAGAATTCAATCACTGCATGTGTGGAAAGAAGTACGAAAAAACAAATGTCTTTTAAATCCTTGCACTATATGAACTCTTTCTTAAGAGAGTCAAAGGGGTGCCTAGCCTAGCTACATTGAATTCCATTTATTTATTTATTTTGCCATGATCATCCTGTGCAATCTAGAAACTCCATCTGACAAAATATTGAGATAATCTATACCTCATTTCGCATGTTGATGTTCCAGGCATGCAAGGTTCCATCTCCTGAGCCTATAACAGAAAAAAACCATTAGCACCATTTTAGTACTCAAAATAGAAAACATCAAAAGACTAGGTTGAAATTTGCATCTCATTAGGCCACGTTAGATGATAGCTAAAAACCATCTTGGGCTGTATTGCTATTCATCAAAAAAACACACAGCAGGTGATATTAGCATAAATGTTTATATTGTGATTATTAATGGATGCCTTTTAACTTTGAAAGGCTAACATTAGTTTCAAAACTCAAATTGATAGCGTTGGCATTCAGCATCCTGTATCATATTAGTTTTTTTGTGGATTAAATGGGAATGAATAAAATTTAACAACATTTTATTTAGGAAAATAGAACCAAAATCAGATACCTGATACCACATATTGGCCATCTGGGGTAAAAGTTGCCTCTATTTTTGTATTTGGAGATGGTTCCAAACTGAACCCACATCGCTGCATGAGGGAAACTTTAGATTGATCACTCAATCCATACATTATACATAAAAAGAACAATGCACAAGCTTCTTGAGAAACTTTAGATCAATCACTTATTCCACAAATTATACATGAACAGAACAATACACAAGCTTATTCAGAAGCAAATCAGCAGGATATTGAGCGGGCTTTAAGGAGATAATCAGGCTTCAAGTATCCAGCCCAGGAAGCTAACCTTCTCTCCACCATATGCATCGAGAACATAGATGTTGTTACTTGTGGTCGTCAATAGCATTGATTTGCCATCGTTGCTGAATTTAATATCACAGACCTCAGCTGTATCTCCACCAACTAAAAAGGTGTCAAAGGGACCCTGCAATTAGAGATACAGGTCAAACTCAGCAGATAAAAATGCTAAGTCTTAAGTTGGTGCTTTGTAGGTACGAACCTTGTCATAGGAACGTGAATCAAACAGCTTAATAGCACCCCCTTCCATTGCCACAGCAAAGACAAGACCTTGTTGGTCATATGCAACTGTGGGTCTACCACGTAAACGCAAAATTCCCTGAAAACTATAACAGTGAGCATAAATCACAATCATGTAGAATAAATAAAAGCTGTTTGTGATACTAGATTAGTCATCTCGACTGCTAGTTATGATGCACCCTGTTTGAAACTGATTTTGTGTATTTATTGAAAGAGCCTCACATCAAAATTTAATGCTGAATTAGAAGCAAACCTGGCAGGCATTTACACGAAGATCCCATATTCTAACGCTGTGATCAAGAGAACCAGACATGAAGCTATCATTGATGGGAGACATGCAGAGGGAAACAACCCTGAAACATCATATATAGTGAAATTTTTCATGTCAGCATCATGAGATAGAAGCCACATTGGTTTGAGACATTGGAAAAATAAAAAAGGCACTAACCATCTAAGCTAACCTAAATAAGACATGCCTGTGCATTAATGTGATACAATGAAATGTAAAGAGAAGGCTGAAGCGCCCAATTATGAGAAGGAATCGTGTAAACAAAATGTTTCTGCCATCAAGGAATTGGCTTATGGTAAATGACTTAAGATGAGACCTATGAGTTGTAGCGCCCATATTCAAATATTCCAGCTACCTCGAAAAACAAATAAAAACTGGAAGTATTCTTGCAAGTTACCAAAAGGTATATGCTATTGAGTTCACTTCCATAACTCCCACATAAATAAATAACTAAACAAAGTTTTTGCAAGCAAATAAACGCGATTAAAACCAAAATCAGTGCTCATTACTGAAGAGCCAATACCTCTCTTTATGCCCTTTGAAGTAGCGAAGACATCGATTATCATACATTGATAGATAACGTAATGATTCTGCAACATTTTCCATCACTCGCTCATACATGAAACAATGATATATAAAACTCAAAAGAAAACAGTAAAAAAAAAAAACCTCCGGTAGAATCTAAATTGTATGTTGAGGAACAAATAACAGAGCTAGGGTGGTGCGTGAAACATATTCGATCTGCACCGTGTTTCTTGTGAAACGTAGTCTTCAGCAATCTGAAATTCAATTCTAAAAAACTCAGTATCCCATAATATATATATATATATATAAACAGCAAGCAATTCATCTTCTTAAAGAAAAAAAGGAAAAAGGAAACAGACTTGGCACTTGCAATGTCGTAAAGGCGAACCGAATCATCCTCGCTAGCTGTAACTAACAAATCATCTTTTCGATGAAAATCAATTGAATTAATCTTCCCCCCCTGAATAAATTAACAAATAAATAAGTATAAAACATACACAAACTAAGAGCGTAAACAGAGCTGAACTGCATTAATTGAATTGCATAGTAATTAAAATTAAGCTAAAGGATTTGTTCTGTTCGTGAAGCTTACAAATTCGGAGAAAACAGCTCCAACAGACATGCTGCGCACCGTATCATCATCGAGTTCTGTAAGCGACGTCATAGCCATTGATGGATACAGAGGAAGGAATAGGGTTTTAGGCCGAAATAGGGTTAATAATTATCCAGATCAAAGAGGCCAATTAACGGGGTTTAGACTTCAGGGTTAAGACACGTATATATAATTATTAACCCTATACAGTAAATTTTAATTGCATTGCAGTAAAAAAATTAAAATATAATATAAGCACTCTCTTTTCTTGTTCATAATATGTGCGAGTTTGGAAAATATATTTTAGAGGTTTTCTCTTGTTTTACTTTACAAGTTTGTTATTGTTTTTCAAATGAGAAAAAAACATAAATAATATTTTTTTTTCTTTTATATACAAATACTTTTTAGCAAATATAAGAGATTTTTTTCTTATACATATTAGTTGGTATTATAATTTAATTTTAATCACAAATCTAATATAACTATTTTTTAGTTAATGGTGTAATTTTTTCATGATAGTTTTTAATTTGAATGAAATAAAATTATATATTTATATTGTAGTAGATTATAATGTTAATATTATGTAAAGGATATGATAGTCTATCAAAATAATTATAAGGATTTTAAGTTTTCATGTATAGATATGGATTATGAAATAGACTCCATTGTTTTTAGTGAGCTAAGTTGGCAATTTAAAGAATAAAAATATTTTGAATAATCATGAAATGGTAGAACATGCAAGTTTCCATATATTATTGGTTAAAAACAAATAGTTATCGAACAAATTATTATTCATCGCAAACAGGGTCTAGATAATATTAGAGAAAAACGAGGTATTTTTTGTTAAGTAGGGTTAGGTTTTCTTCTCATGTTTAGAGAGTGTTTGGTTGAAAGGTATGGTGATTTGTTTTCAAAGATAAAATCTTTTTAAAACACAAACCACACTTCTAAAATCTAAAAATACATGCCTTTTTGTGGGGACCCCACCAAAAAAAATCAAAGCTACCTCCAAACCAAACACTCTCGTGTAGAACTAGATGTGATTCAGTGTTATTCCGCAGATTTTTTTTCTCATAAAAAATTACATTTCATTGTTGGAAGCTCATTTCAAAGAAAGAAGAAAAATCAACTACTTGAGTTATAGCCCAATTGGATTTAATAAATTATTTTATTTTAAATAAATAATAAAAAATAGACAACAATAATCAAAAATTCAAAAACAAAATTAGTAAAAAGAACAAAATCTTTTTTAAGAAAAAAATCAATCACAATAAGTTAGGGAAAAACCTTTGAAAGGACAAAATTAGGGGGAATAAAAGGGGGGGAAACCAGCCTAAGCCAACCTAAGTTAGCATGATAGACATATAACCTGAATAATAAAGGGCAAGTCAATCAGGTTAACTTATTAAACTTGTGACTCAGGTTATGAGATCGGGATAATCCAATAGAAAATAAATTGAAGAAAACCAGTTTCTTAAAAATAATGTTAAAAAATAAAATTGGAAAACAAAATAAGTACAAAAAAATATTTCATGTTTTTCAAACCTATGACCCGAGTCATTAGATCAGAAGCATCATACATGAAAAAATCATGAAACTCAATTCCCAGCAAATTAAATATTAAAGGTTGAAATTGGAGAAAAATCAATAATACAAAAGAATCTAAAATAAAAAA
>Ga0307515_10006914_pt1 | contig 22546 bp, 23 predicted proteins | sample 17_EM_MG_FD_194513 | JGI IMG/M metagenome (GOLD analysis project Ga0307515, IMG submission 194513) | Populus trichocarpa ectomycorrhiza microbial communities from riparian zone in the Pacific Northwest, United States - 17_EM | ecosystem: Host-associated > Plants > Roots > Unclassified | place...
CGCGACGCGTTGAATTGACGCCGGGCGCGGAGTAATCCGCCACCGGGGTGTCTCTGACGGCTCTGACGGAGCGCGTCCACTCTGACGGAGCCATTCCGCCCGGACGGAAATATTTTTTGCTGATGAATGGTCAATATTCCGAAAAAGAACCATTCACCACTTCCAGCAGTCAAATACGGCCATTCAATGAATCGATGCACACGACAACGTCATTACGCGAATGAAGGCCAGAGTGGCTTGGATGCAGAAATGGTCCGATCCTTGGGAGCATTGCGCACCATACCATCTGGAAAGAAGCTTTCAACAGTGAACAGCAGAGAAACGCAGTGATCAAGCCATGAAGAGAAAGAACAATGGATGAAGGATTATGTGCATAGAGAGACCGCAGTGGCAAGAAAGCGAGTTCTAGATGCACAGAGAGCAATTATGAAAGAGTAGGAAGATATGAGAAATGCTGAACAGGCGGGATTGACAACCAGAAAGTCCTAACAAACATTTTAAGAGATGTTGAATGCTATTGGAGAAAGTCTGAGTGATCTTGCATGTTCTGATGATGAGGAGGATGGGGAACATGAGGAAGATGATGAGGAAGATTCAGAGCTTGGCAAGCTGAGCGAAGATGACGAACCCAGCTGGGTGATGGGCACAATTTTCAAAACGGTACAGCAGTGCATGGAGAGTTCATGGCAGACTCAGATGACGCTGGATGAATTGATGCAACTGGGATGGGGAGACCCGGCCGAGTACTTCCCTGAGAGCGAAATGAAGTACGGAACGCCCGAATTCGAGGTCCCTGCAGTTGTTAAGCCGCAAACAGACAAGGTTGCAGCCACACCTGCACTGACAACATGACGAGACTTTACGCACACTGTCGATGGCATCCCGGGACAAGCGCAAATGCTGATAGGGACTGTTGGACCACGAAGTAGTCATATGACACTTGGTTCCGAGAAACCACTGTCACACAAACCCGTAGTGACGCTCACCCCTGACGCAGTGCCCGATTCGTCGCTGATTACCAAATCTAAGCCTGTTGAACCCAGAAACTGTTACCCCTGCATATAGCGTCCCTTGCTAATTACCATGCACAAATCGGATTCAGGGGAAGAAATTGTGGCAACCCATGCGTTGCCGGAGGAACAGATAGCAAAATAGTAAATGTTGTTAACGTATCATGTTGAAAGGCAAATTGTGTACTTATGTTGGTACGTGTTAGCTAATTCCGGATTCCAGTGACCAAATTGTGAGACATGAGAATTCGTTGGCGCTTGGGCAATGGTCGGAGAGGCCATTCGAAAGTTATAGACTCCAGATCAAGTGAATCAACGTCTAACAAACTTGATATCATTATACCTGATATGGTTGAGTGAGAAAGGAAAAACTAAAATAGAGACCAAATTGACTAACAAAATTGATGTCACTGATGTCATACTAGTCATAGAAGTAGCGGTCAATGCGCATTGCAAACCCAGATGAATGATGATCGTCATGTTGCATTCATCCATGCATCCAACTGGGTTACTCTCCACTCAGACCTGGTGCACATGGATGAGATTGTGTAAATTGGTTATGGTACGTCATGGAAATGAAGGAGAATGAGCTGGATAGTGAAAGCTGAGGAAGTCGGGCTATATATATCAAAACTAGTGGATAGATCTATATACTGTAAATTGCGAGTCAAAATCGCCAAACTGCCAGGGGCCTATATCCATTATTGTTTGGATACCATGTGTACGGTTGGCTCAGAATCTTAGAGACCTCGAAGCTTTTTGTGTACATGATTATACATACACACAATCTATTGTCTGTCAATAATGAATGAATGCATTTTGAGTACAATTTTTGAGCATCCATTGACTGTTGGTATGTGATTACGGTGACTGTCAACAGAGTGTCAATGATTTTTATTCTTAGACAGGCGGCAATCAATGGGGTGAGTACTCACATCCTTCCGAAGATGGAGTAATGGTCATCGTCATAGGCAAAAAGGAGAGCGAAACGGTCGTTTCCCCATTCTAGAAATGAACGTCAATGGAGCATCAATGATTTTTGGTCTTCTATTTTGGATAATCAAATGGCTATGCAACTGTGTGAACCCATAATTGTGGTATCGGCCGCCTTTATGTGCACAAATGCTAGTGACGACATCGCTACTACCTGCTAAAAATAAGCCTCAATGGAGCATCAACGATATTGAGTCACACGGCCATGATACGCAATTGGAAATTCAACAGGATTAACCCATAATCCAAGTATTGCCCGGCATTATAGGCAAAAATCCTAGTGACGATATCGTGACTACCTGCTGTATATCAGCGTCAACGGAGTGTCAACGATTTTTGGTCTTGCATCATGCATAGGCCAAAATGGTAGTCATGAGATCACAACTGCCTCCTAAAAGTGTGCGTCAATGGAGCATCAACTGTTTTGTGGGGGCTCAGGAACCCACACAGCAACCAACTGCACTACATTGTTCCTAAATTGAGTTATTAATGCTCAGTCTTCGCAATATGTCTTTGTATACAACTTCACTAACCTGCATGCAATGTCTCACAGGTCTGACTTTATTCTTGGTTGAAGCTCTACAGTCGATATTTAACAACCAGCATTCTACTTTACAATGATGTAACTTTTGTCTGTCTCTCGAGTCAAATTGCCCAGATTTCAAATTCCCAGGCTGTAGTAAGATTCAAAATCTTTAAATACCTCGTTGCTAGTGGTTATGATTTCTTCCAAAAATGACCTAGTCTTTATTGGTGGTTAGAGCAACCTTAATTTACATATCATATATGTTGCTTGGTGGGCTTCTATGAAAGTAGGATCGAAGCATCCTATTGCGTAGAATTATTCAAGTCATGCAAGTTCGTGGCGATGCTCTTGGCACCGCGAAATGGAGGAGACCAGCAGCCCGGGTATCATAAGAATTGTTTGTCATCAAGTTCTTTGCCATTCATCAGAACATGGGACCAGCTCACTGGGGAAACACTTCCTAGCAAATCGCATGTTGCAAAGTTAAACGAATTAATAGAATCAGAATTCACCCAATTGACCTGTTCTACAGTCCATGAAACAGCTTTGGCTGTACTGAAGAGGCAAGGAAGTCAACGAATTACTATTCTAAGTATGCAAAAGAAATTCATATTTGACAGTTAAATTATATCTATATTAACTGAATTGACGGACAAAACGCTCCAAACTGGCAGGAAAGGACTTTGTAACTGCTGAATTTCACCAAGACACCTGGAGTCGCTACCTCATGTTAGAATATGTTGCAGCACATAATCGATGGAATGCTGTATGAAACCTTGAGCTACGACAGACATATAATGCATCACAAAGCAAGCTAGTGCTACAGTCCGCCAGCACCCTTAGCAATAATTGCCTGAGAGGATACCTACTGGCAGTGGATGGAATTATGAAGTAATTCCCGTCAAGAAATGAAGTGAGTTTGGCAATAGACGGGAGGACATAGATGAACAAATGAGCCATAACGTCAGTCATTGTGTACTATATGGATCGAAATTGGGCATTCAATGATGTACAACTAGCATTCAGTGAGGTTGATAGCCTAATCTATTTCTATTTCAACAGCTAAATACGGATGATAGGTTGAGGGTCAATATACTGGAGCAATACTAATCGGACATTTACAGAATGTTCTGGATTGATTGGAGCTTACCGACATCCGTTTACTTGGAATAATGACAGATAACGCTTCCTCACATTGCGCCATCACTGGCGAATTGCAATCAACCTTTGAACCCACAGGCATCATGTGGCCTGCATTAGGAAACCTCATACCATGCCTGGTACATGTCATTTGGCTTGCTTTAGGGGCATTCATGAGCTATCCGGGTGTAAAAGGCCGCACCAAATCTTGGGAAGCCCATGAGCACAATCTGCAATTTGAGAAGAATCAAAACATAGTCATTGGGGAGAGTCAAAGACTTCGTAAAGGGGACTATGCTAGAATAAACAAGCTGTCAGCCATGAGACCAGGTGTAGCAAAGATAATTGAGAAAGTACATATTTCAAGTAATTTTGAACAGCCTGAAACTGACCTTCATATAGCGGCAAATGCTGACTGTATTGATGATGCTGATACCTGGGCGTCAAAATGAGTTCTTTGATTGTCTACAAGCCAAAGTACGAATCACAGTACTGACTAATTGATGTGAAGACACGGTGGAATTCGAAACTGGCGTTGCTTCAGCGTTCCTCCCAATTTGCAGAATTCACCCGCAAGTGGCTCAAGAATCCAAAACACACTGATCACAGGCCACGCTTCACCACACAGAATACATAGACCATCGTCAAGTGCGTCATGGAAGTTTCAAGACCATTCTGGTACTGGACCCAGTGGATGTTGAAATGGCATATAATTACTCTCCATCACATCAACATTGTTTCGAATAAAATGTTCGATCTTATGGGTAGTGTTATGCGAGCTTAATGTAGGCAGGAGACACCATGCAAGGCAGACGTATACTTCACCATGATGTTGGCGCGACACAAGCTGTCCATATATTATGTGGCAGTTACTCCAACACGATGTATGCTTGTCATTGTAGCACATATCATTGATCCTTTCCGGACGTTGCGATTGTATAGAATTTGGGACAAGGGAATGGATATCATTTTTGAAGACAAGACTTCCTATACAATGAAATATCAAGAGGCATTTCTGAATTATGTGGAGAATAAATACTGCTCCAAACGTACACCACTGTCCATCATTAAACCTGAAAGCATACTGAGCGACAATCTCTTCTCCTCAGCAATGGCTTCTAGATCTGGCCAATCTTGTTATCATCGATATGATTTGTCCAGCGATGAGGAAGAATACTCAATGCCTAACAGAGTGGCTGGAATGGCACCTAGACAAAGCCATCACGCAGCACACTTATCGATGGCCGCAAGGCTGCATTTGAATCCACCACTTGAATATCCACAGAACTGGGAGCAATTTAATCCGAATCTTAATGATTACCACTCCGGCCCTATGGAGAATAGCAGAACATTTTCGATACCCGTTATCACTGAATTGTTGTGGCAACCAGAACACATGCGCGTAAAGTACGTCGATCTCTCTAATGTGACAGACGATATATTCTCTATTATACCAAATGGTGTCAGAGTGGAGAGTAGTACTTCCCTTGTGCGAGACATTTTCGGCTGCAGAGAGTCAAAAACAACAGCTGAGACACTTTGGAAAAAAGTCATTGTAAGGCAGTTTGGTCGAGCCAATGACAGGATATTGGCTGGCGAAGACCCGGCAGTAGTTATGACATATATTGCAAACGAGTTGGAAAGGAAGAGAGGGGTTGAGGATTGAAAATTGCACAGAATGGCCAAGGTCCACAACATTTTGGAGATATGGCAGGCCAGCCAAAATCAATGTGCTACACAGAATGAATCTCGGACTCAAAACATTCATATGTCAGCCGTAGGATACAGTTCAGATACTGAACAGATCGTCAATGCGTCCAGGTCAAATTTTCGACATGATGGAGCAGCTGGATTTAAATTGTCAGAAAGATCAACTTTGCCACCAGCTTTGTCTGCAAAGGAGCTCCCTGGAGGACAAACTCAAGTATTAAATGTCCCCTGGATCAAAAGAATCGACTGCCATCCAGCCGAAAGTGATGAGGACAGTGCACCTGACAGCATTCTGGACACCGAAAATTGGCTTGACTGGAATGGTGACTTTGATAATCCAAATGACAGTGAAGATGACTGGGAGGTAGACAATGAATCCAACATGGAGCTAGCCAATAGGACCAGGGATCCAGAAACACCTGCGCAGTGGGAGGTTAATGCTGCGCCAAATGTACCCGGTGTGATTCTGCCAACACGGAGGTCAATGGCAATGACTGACAAGGTGTTGATGACGGCCAATACCATAGAAACCAGGAAGAATAAGGGGAACAAGAAAAAGTAGGACAGAATGCGTCAATGTAGTTTCACCAACTTCTTTATGTTGTTTGACCGAGAATTGCATTTAAAGCATTATTATGGGTGAATATTAAGCAGTCGCATGTGAATATTGGTTAATAAACGGAAGTCTAGCAGGCAGAATGAATCAATTGGCCGGATGTATAAATTTTAATGGAATGAGAGTGACCAGTGCAAGAATATCACTGGGCTCGGCTTTGCCAAAGGGCCAAGTCTCAGTCAGTCAGAAAGGCACCCAATAAGTTCAAATAATTATGAATGCAATTATCAATGGCAGCAGATTTTGAATGAACAGTACATTAAAATGAGCGTCAACAGAGCGTCAACAGAGCATCAACAATTTCTGGTCTTGTAAGTCCGGTAATTGTAAAGTGATTTAGTCACAGTTATGCCTAACTGAAGTAATGGCAGCCGTCAAGAGGAAAAGAAATAGCAACACGGGCACTGCCCCATTCTGAAAATGAGTGTCAAAGGAACGTCAATGGAACGTCAATGATGATTGGCTTTGCATCTTGGGTAACCTAAATGGCGATTGGTTGCAAATATCGATAAATGAGGTTGTGGCTGCGTTCAGAGGCAACAACACTAGTGCCACGCTCTGTACTCAATCCTGAGAATGACCATCAATGGAGTGTCAATGATTTCTGGTGTTATAAGTAAGGTATTTGAAAAGTGATTTGGTTGCTGTTATGCATAACCAATGTATTGGCAGCCTTTATAGGCAAAAGAGAAAGCACCACAGTCACTGCCCCATTCTGGAAATGAGCCTCAACAGAGTGTAAACAATTTTTGGCTCTCCATCAGGGGTAACCTAAGTGGTGATCGGTTGCAAACATCCATAAATGAGATATCTGCTGCCTTCAGAGGCAAAACAATAGCGACATGCTCCCTGCCCCATCCTGAAAATGAGCATCAATCGGGTGTCAATGATTTATGGTCTTGCATCTTGGTTAATCTACGTGGCGATTGGTTCGACAAATCCATGAATGAGGTATTGGCCGCCTTGTGAGGCAAAAACAATAGCAACACGCTCCCTGCCCCGTCCTAGGAATGAGCGTCCATGTAGCATCAACGATTTGTGGTCTTGCAGCTTGGGAAATCCAAGCGGCGCGTTGTGGCAATAATTCATATACGAAGTAATGGCGGCCTTTTTAACCAACACAGTGCATGACATATATGTTACCCCATCACGAAAATCAGTGTCAACAGAGCGTCAACAATTTTTGGTCTCGGATAGTGGGTTATCAAGGCATTGCGCGAATACTTGAACTCATGACCAAACTATTGACCGGCTTGATAGGCCAAAGTACAACATATAAAAGGAACAACCCGGGTTCCAATATAATCGATATCGCAATCCGCAAAACCTGCATAAAGAGATGATTGGATGTTGAATGTGCAATTTTGATAATACACTATTATCAGATAGCAGAAAGAAGAGCATTATACAAATCTACAGATGGACCGGCTGGGCGACCTGCTGACAACCCCCCCCCAATTCAGACATGTTGGCAGATTTCCATTGAAACATACCTGAATTGACGGTTTGGGTGTATTGACAACCTGGAGCGCAAATTTGGCAATGGTTTGGTTTCAACCTTGACCCGGACCCAGAGCAACAGTCTGGAACCATTCCTGACTTTACTCAGCAGATTATTGTGGCAATTGAATACTCGTGAGCACCATTGGTTCCACAAATATTTGCACTACCTTGAAAGTTGCTTTTTGATTTTTCGAAAAGTTCTAATATCCACTGGCCTAATGTTGTGGAACACTCTGCTCAGCAGGAGACTTGCGCAGCGGGAGCCCCTGGGTGGGTCGTGCATTGTCAGACAGGTATAATTTGTTGAGTAGTGTTACCTTATGGCGTTTGGGCAATGGGGGTGCCATTTCCCTGCTGGATTTCTGCAATCTGGAAGGGAAGGGAGAACTATGACAGCATGTGCACGACTACTGTTAGTTAGCAGTGGATGCGGTGAAGTCCATAATGTCACGTCCTGGCATCCCTGGCCTTGGAGTAGGAATGTTTATTGGTGACCGTAATCGATGTCCCAAATGTCGTATAACAATATGATGTCAGTGGTGTTCTCGCTTTCATGATTATCAATCTCCTCCAATTCAGTACCAATTTCCTGATCGATCAATGAATATTGCAACCCTAGTCATCTGCATTACAATGCATGAAGCCAGAAGGCTGAAAGTCAAACACTTGATAGACTATGAAGATTGGCTGCTTTCCTGAATGCCAGTGCGAGTACTCTCTCACATTGTGCTTCTTGATTCCTCTGTGAATAGAGATTGCACACCTGGCTGGGCATAGGTTCTATGTTGATGAAATTGAGGATAGAAGTTTGTGGATTGTAGGAGAGAGACAGTGTATAAGCATGAAATATAACACTATGTGCAATGGGATAATGGGAAAAAGGGTACAAGAAGTTGCACAAGGATGAGGAAAATACAATTTGAGATGTGCATGGATTGGGCTCAGGAGTGATGACTACAATGGTTCATATTTATATCGAGGATGGCATGTCCTATGTTGTGATTTAGAAAGTGTCAGGTGCACCAGCAGAGCTGGATTCGTATTGCCCATACTGAATGTTAGCATTCCTATTAACAATGCAATGGATGCAACAATTGGAGGTTGGTTTTTGCCACCACACATATAATTATACCAGACCCACTGGAAGAACTCACCATATTAACAAGGTGGTAACATTCCCCAACCCAAGGTGCTGGCCAAATCAAGCACAGAGAATGTAACTGAGGACCAGTCCCCCTTCATATGCCTCCTCCAAATACAGTAATTATGCAGCAGTCTTGGAGCATGTGAGATGTCCACAGGGTATAGAATTCATTGAGGATTGTGAATCAGCAGAACTCGATACATTTTGACATTGTGACTGACTGTTGAGTTAAGAGGATTCATACTGAGATTGTAAAAGATAGGGGAGAAATATGAACCTCAGTAGGTAGTATATCCACCTCAAAGATACTTATTTTCACAATATTCTGTTGTATTAGTATGCTGCAGGTATGTTAGTGCTCTATAGGTAATATCTTAAGTACAGCATCCCTTCCATGTGGTCATCTGGGCCGTGTCTGCAGAATACCTGGACTACAATATTGCCATTAATGGAGGAGGGAGAGGGAGAGATTTTGGGCTCACAAGGTAGAGATACAAGTATAGAGAAAGAATGGTAAGGTACAATGATGATTCAGGGGTAATCATATTGATTCAAGCAGTCATTAATACAAAGAGTGTGAACAAATTGGATTTAAATACTCACTCACATTCGGATTTGGTGTCTAATATCTACCATGTCACACACCATTCAATCACGAATTCATTATAACCCTCATCCACTATAAAGTTGTCATTCCATAACTATTCAGGTTCAACACTATATATGATGGCATTGATGCATACGGAGGTGCCGGGTCACAGTGGTCAGAGAAATGATTGACTGCATTACGGCGGAGTTATGGTGCGCCAAGATTTGAATCGTTATGCCGGACTCCATGCGTATGTGGTGATTACAGGCTTACCTTACACTGACAGTTAATTGCACAGTTTGAAGCTGTCATTTCTTAACTTGAGCATTCAGGACACTCTCAGTTTCCACTTTTGATGAAAATCTGTCGCGATAATGAGTTTCCAGACACTGGCTTTCGTAGCCGAAACATATATTTAGTCTGAATCCAGTTATTCCTGCTCTAAATGCAATGTGAACTTAGGCCTCCTTGACTAAGTACAATACATAGAGTCAGCAGGAATTGCCGGTCATCTGCCAAGGCACTGAGTAGAATTTGTCTTTTGAGATTCTTTCTTAATCTCCAGCTCTTTTGACTCAGTGCGAATGGACAAAAGCTATTTTAAAATTTTGAAGTATGGGTTCAAACATACTGCTGAGTCAATATCGAGTTATGTGAGGTTAGTTATTTGCTAGTGCTGCACATATATGGTTCAGTATGCAGTGGTTACCTTCTGCCAACACATAGTTGACATGGAGCTGAACATTGAAAGGATTTTAGCAGTGGCCTTTGTATACAAATCAAGCATAGATTCATATATTAGAAGAGGCCCAGTGGGATGAGCCGCCTGCACCTAAATGTGAAGTAACTTGATAGATGACAATCTGTGTGCACTGCTTCCACTGATTCAAAGTTGACAAAATCATGCTTGACACTGAAGCAAACAACAATACATTGTGTACTACAAACATAGGGATATACACCTATTTGTTGCTCAGAGGCATACCTGGGCTAGAATTATACATCCACAATGATTTGTGGCTTGTCAAAGTTGGCTCAATACAACTCCAAGAACATCATAAAAGACTGGATTGCAGAGTTAGGGCATGCCTGCACTTCAATCTCTGTCGAGGAATTACGTGGCAGCAATAGCTGCCGCTGAGCTGTGAATACCCTACTCATGTCTCATCATCTGACTCCCCGGGATGCCATACTGAGGATTGCCACAACTACTATTTTATGCCCACAAAGCCAGTGGATTTGCCATACAGACACAAGCTGTATCTCATATTCCAATACAAGTACTCTGTATTGCGTACCATATCTTAATAGCCAGATGTGATTGCGGAATATGAAGTGCTCAATTGCTCATCACAAGACTCAAGTCTCAAGACATATGCAGGATTCTCCAGTACACCTGAAAATGGTGAAAGTATATTCTATTTTGGTCTTTTGATTTCACAATTTGTATGTGGCGTCAGTATTCTGGTGTGCCTGAAATTTGTGATTAACAAATGATTTAAAGCCTGACACCAAATTGCAGATTGTATTTTGATGAAGGCCAATTATCTTGAGATGAGGCATGTCTGGAAATTTAAATAGTAGCTGCAGGCTTGGCATTAGTTGATCACTTGCACCAAAATTCTGAACAATGGCTGTCATCAATTTGACTGGTGCACCAGCAATATTGCAGAACGAGTGCTATTCAATTGCCATTATCCCATATGTGCCATTAATAATGATCAAGAAGGCCAATGATTTCCGACTGAGACCAATTGTGATGTTGAAAACAACCATCAGCACACGAATCCTTTGATTCACTTCGAATACCTGACAGAACTGATTTATTGATGCAGTACATTGAGCCATCGAAATGACCTTTTTGATAAATTGTATCTGTCGAGAAGAATAGGTTTGTTAAATGTGCAAAGAGGAATACTTTGATTTTACCATCCTAAGAATCTAAAATGACTGTTCATCTGAGTGCAATGTGTATTCAGCCAAACAGCCACTTCATATAGTTCTCACCAGACTTCAGATTCAATTCAATCATCAATGTCATGATATTCAGTCAACTCAGTAATACATCAAGAACTCTCATTTGTGCCGCTCTGGAGTATTGGTGGGGATTACTCCCATGGTAATCATAGCCTCCAGTACCTGTATTCAGTAACCATGTGTGTTGTATTCTGTTTTGCCCTAGCCAAAGAACTAGTGCAAATGCCTGGCGCTGCTCATTTCATGCCAAGAACATCCAAGATATTCCCACATTGTTTGTTGTGGTAAGATTTAGGCCAGTCCCACCTACTTTGGATGTAGTAACAAACACCAAGGGATTTGGTATATCCCTGAATTTGAGCTGCATTGCACTGCATTCAACATTGCTCATTTCTGCATATATATAGAATCTATCCAAATGATGCACAAATTACTTGGTCAGCCACCACTCCAGATGGTGAACCTGGCCAGAAAGACCACAATAGAGCACCACCTGTTGTGGAGAAGGAGCACCAGGGAGAGACTTTTCCTTTACACTGGTTTCTAAAGGTGTATCTCTCATGATACTTCATTGTGGTCAAGTTCGGGATACCCCTCAGGTATGTTGACAAGAACTGGCAGCAATATCTCTCTCAGCCAGCGGAGAATGGGAGATTCCACCCAAGTATTGAGTGGCCATCACTCATATCATTGTCCTGAAAAGTTGTAGTAATCCTTGGTGTCTCTCAACACTAACAAAATACATAGTAGCTAGCATCTATAAACCCTCCATGCTGCTGAAGCACCCTGTGAAGTGTATCAATCCACAAGGGTCTTCAGTTTTGCTTGCTCATCCACAGGTCTCTTGAGATGAACGAGGTGTGCATGCTCCTCCATTATCATAACAAGTGTTTTCCCATTCTCAAGTTTCATTTCCCGCTGCCTCCTGATTGGGAAAGGTTTTGCAATCTGCATAGTCTGAGGCCCCACAACCTGCTGAACTTGTTTGTTTTCAGTACGGATGGCATGTATTAAACTCTTCACTGCAGAATCAAGTGCCTCAGCAGCATGCTTTTCACTCACCGTATTATCTTGTGGATATTCAGGCACACCTCAATACAGCGACATCGTCTGGTAACAGCATTTAAATAACATTTGCAAGATGTATTTTTGTCTCTGGGAGCGTCTGGGAGTGTTTGGAAGTTGTCTGACCAGAATCCCAGGGTTGTCAAATTGCAGAGTTGACTGGACCAATGCAGTGGCCACCAGGTGCACCTGGCAGCGCTGGCGAAAAATCTGCAAGCACACAGGAGGGCAGGTGACAACCAGGGGAGCATCTGGGTGCGCAGGCAACAAACCTGGGAGCGCTGACGAGAAGCCTGGGAAGCACCTCAGAGCACTGGCAACAAGCCTGCAAGTGCCCACAGTAAGCCTGGGAGCACCAGAAGCAAGCATGGGGGCACTGGCAACAAGCCAGGGAGTGCCACCAACAACCCTGAGAGTGCCAGCAACAACCCTGGGAGTGCCGGCAAAAACCCTGGGAGTGCTGGCAAACATCCTGGGAGCACCAGCAAGAACCCTGTGACTGCTGGCAACAACTCTGGGAGCACTGACAACAACCCTGGGAGTGCTGACAACAACCCTGGGACTGCTGGCAACGAACCCGGGAGCACCGGCAACAACCCTGAAAGTGCCAGCCACAAGCCTCGGAGCGCCAGCTACATGCATGAGAATGCAGGCAACAACCCTGGGAGTGCCAGCGACAACCCTGGGAGTGCCAGCGACAACCCTGGGAGTGCCAGCGACAACCCTGGGAGTGCCAGCTACAACCCTGGGAGCACCAGCAACAACCCTGAGAGTGCCAGCAACAACCCTGGGAGCACCAGCAACACCCCTGGGAGCACTAGCAACAACCCTGAGAGCGCCAGCAACAACCCTGGGAGTGCCAGCAACAACCCTGGGAGCATCTGCAACAATCCTTGGGGTGCTGGCAACAACCCTGGGAGTGCTAAAGACAAGCCTTGGAGCACCAGTGACAAGCCTGGGAGCATCTCGACTCACTGTAGAGCAGTCTGGGAAAAACAACAACTTCTTTGGGAACACTGCTGGTTTGCCTGGAAATCATCGCTACTACTTATCATTCAATGATTTTTAAAACTCATTTATTCAGTTTCTATTCTCATCTATGCATCTACATATCTATATAGCTACCAAATCCACACACAGTATATCTGAACTGGCTGCAGGCAGTGGTTAAGAGCAATTTGAGGTGCATCTGCAGATGACAATTGAGTGAACTCAGAGATGCACTTGGAGGCTGTGATTGAGAGAGTTTGGACATGCACTTTGAAGGGGTAAATGGGCAAGTTTGGAGATACACTTAGACTCCACGATCAAGCAAGTTTGGAGAAATAATTCACTCCTGTGATCGAGTGAACTTTGAGATGCACTCCAAGGCTGTAATCGAGCAAGCATGGAGCGGCACATCCAGACCATGATTCATTGAAATCAGAAGACAACTTGGACACAGTTGATGGGTTGCATGTGGGGAGCTACAACTGAATTCATCAGTGTGATACAGTAACTCCCAACAGTGCGAATGTGACAAGATGACTTTACATTGAAGCTCTCATGGGGAGCTGGCTGATAGTGGTGGATCATGTATGGAGACATCCCAGAAGATGAAACTACATGCCAGGGTCAACTCATAATCCGGAGAATGAGGAGAGGACAGACCATTTTGGATACATGCTCAATTCGGAGTATGCTCTACTCATTATTCACTCATGCTCATGGCATGGAGAGATTGGGAGGAATCACTTAACATTGTGTTCTACAATAATTGTAGAGTTGTGGATGAGAAAGACAAATAGGAGATAAAGATTGGAATCATATGGAGGATACAAGTGGTTATGAAAAATCAGGTGTATGACTTGGTTGATTGGGTGGGGACAACCTTGTATTGGTGTTCTTACTCGCTGGATTGGGAGTTGTACCTGCCATACCAGGAATGGCAAATTGACTCGCACACAAAATCGTCCCATGTCAACCTTTCTTATTATCATTTCCCCCATCTCCTCACATCTATCTGTTTCTCGTCCTCAACTCTACCATCATCTAGGCACACAAACTTAGGTCATCCTTCTCTATCTCCCCATGCCATGATCATGAGTTAACACCAAGTACAGCACACGCCAAGGACAGCATACAGAGAGTACAGTATACTCCGAGTACAGCACACACAGAGTTCAGCTTACACCAAGTTCAGCATACACCAAGTACAGCATACACCAAGTACAGCATACACCAAGTACTGCATATACCGAGTACCACATACATAGAGTACTCCATACACTGAGTACTGCATCATCTCGAGATCAACTGTCACCTATGTTAGGGGTTTTCCCTTAGCAGCAGTAATGGTACATAATGAGTTATAATGAATACTTCTAATGTCACGGAACGAAGATGCATAACACCTATTTGTGAACTGATGTCACGGTTGCCAGTCAAGAGATCCTTAGCGGGATTACACTTGAGCAACATGTCGATCGATTAAGGACTACCTATGGGGCCATACCTGGTTTACTTACAATGACACAATCATGTCACCATAGCTGGAGTGTTAAATACGATCACTCTCAGTGGGCATAATTATCAACCACACCTACTATATCTTATCTCGCAGGACAACACACAGTTATGATGCACTTATGCAGAACTACATGTGCAGCGGTGGTCACTCAATATGCGATTAAGTGGCACATTCGAGCCTTTCTCCTCCAGAGTGGGAAGATGACACATTACTTCCCAGTCATCAAAATGCCGAGACCTAAGCATGAAATGTCTGAGCGATTAATGGCATTGGCTTAAGATATGTGGCCAGAAGGAACCCTGTTCATTGCATTAAGTTAGGCTGCATCACAACCTCAAGAGGATGTCATAATCTAGGTTAACGGAGTATCAGTTGGTCGCCAAGTCTATCTCTGACACAATTGCCAAATATCCAAATTGTGGTGAGGCAGTAATCTCATTGGGATAAGTACTGAAAGGCTACATGCCATCAGATGTTCCAACTACTGAACAAACGAAACCACAATGTCTAAGTGAAAGTTATGTGCTGTCACTTGTGTATGCTCGATATCTGGTTTGCGGAAGGCCCTAGTTGGGAGCATAGACTTTGCAACCACCCAAGCATGAACATGATACCCGGTCGGGGACTCGTGGCTACATCACGGAGGCATATAGCTAACTTTCTCAGTGATCGGCTATCATGTAATCATCGTGTCATAGGAAGAATTCTGACGGAGCTGTATTCTGAAGACTTAGCATTGAATAGCCTACATAGTTCCCGCAATGAGAAGAACTAAGCTCAAGCAGCAATCCACAGTCAGACATTAGCAGCAAAGAACACCTTGAAATATTATACTGAATTCTGGTCACTACTACTTCAGTGGCTCTCACCAGTGTGAAGAGAATACATATCTTAAAACCTCTCGAAGTAAACCACACCAATCTCATCACTTTCATCATTGTCGTCTGCCTCCTCTTGGAACATTGGTATTGCAACAATCACAGAAAGATAATGCGTGCCTTTTTCGAGACCAACACTTTTTTTACCAAGAATGCTGACTAAGTGTGCAATCCACATTGGTTTTCGCTTCACAGATCTTGCCAGCATCACGTACAACGTTTGGCGATACCTCCAACCTGCTCCCCACCACAATGAGCAGATTGAGGATTTTGGTAATCCTCTGGTTACTTCTTACAACGATTTTGGTTATTAGTTCGTGTTTGGACAGGATTTCAAGGAGTTGAGTCTCGGGATAAGACGAGGAAAGAAGTGCAGAACAATTTGGAGAATAGATGGCTATACTTAGTTCTATCAAAAATCGTATTGATTACTGGAATTAAGACCCCCTGTAACAACCTGCTCCCAGCTAGTCTCTCATCTGACATCTCTCGGCGGACCTTGTTGTACTCAGCTCTCTGCATTCCCACAATTTTAGGTCAACTAATGAATAGAGTCTCGGCTCCTGTTACGCCCTGCCTCCTGATCTACTGTCTGTGGATTTACCACCTCCAAGTACTCCTCCAATCTCGATCCATCTTGGCCACAAATTGCATCTTCAAACTCGCTGCATCACAGCCTCCAAGTGTAATACCAAACTCTCTCAATCATGGCCTCCATGTTCGCACTATCATGGTATCCAAGTGTATCCCCAAACTCACTTGATAAGAGCCTCCTACATCAGCACTAACATCACTCCATCTCGGCCTCTGGTGCATCTCTGAACTTGCTCAATCACAGCCCCCACAGTACATCTTGATGTTCACACCATCACAGTGTGGTATACAGTGGGGCTAGAAGGCAGTGAGCCCATCACCAACACTCCACCCCACCTCTCATGGCATCCAAATGTAATTTGTGAGAAAGAGCAGTTCTGGCTTCAAGAGCATAGAACATGGGAAGGAGTATATGATGTGGTACCCGGCCAATACACGAAGTACACACATTGTGTGGATCTCTGAATGCTCGGTGAAAGTGCATGGGATGAAGTGCTGGGAAAGATGGAGTTTGTATTTTGTAGAATGAGATGATGTCTATCTACCCCAGGAACTCCCAAATATATACTCCCTGTCGCTCGGTCCATCTCGATTATCCCTGTATCTTCTATGCTCCGACATTGCTTAGTCTGTCTCCGTCAACCCTGAATGTCATTACACGCCCTGCTGGCTTCCCTGACTGATACTGACCTGCAGTAGTGGTGTGACGCAGATTTTGCCGCCCAAATGGCCTCTGGGTACATCTCAAATTTCTGGGAATAGGTGACTGCAGCTGCTCCTCCAATTCTGCTCAAGTATCATCAGCACCCAGATTGATGATACAAATATATTTCAAGTGACCTAGATGGATGCTAAATATCATCACTTAATGTAGGGAATGCTGCGACCATAACACAGTGGAATATGGTAGAGAAAATGCGTAGTCATTAGGAAACCCTAAGCACCACTGCTGTGAGAATTCCGCACCGAGTCTGCCGCATAGATGCGCAGGGTCTTAACTGCTCTCCAAGTCTCCCGCAGACCTACACAGAGGTCAAAGATACTCCAAAGTTTGACTATTCTATACGTCATATATCGTAGCACCCTGTATGCACCGGAATCACTGGAGGTGCTTTCAGGAACACCTGAGAATCTCTTGAAGAGTCTGAGAGCATGTTGCTTAACTCCAGGAGGCCCTGGGAGCATCAGGAAGTACTTAGAAGCACTGGTGAGGTTGACCAGAGTGTCTGGGAGGTTTGAATGTGGCTTTCAGAACAATTTACATTGTGCTGATGAGTGAATGGAATCCTGAGGTAGCTGTGACTTGATGTTTGAATCAATTCTCACGTTCATTGCTGTTTGCCAGCCTGTACAGGTTGTTGTCATGTGCCAACAAGACTCATCAACTATCCCAAAACTCCATGAACCATATGAGAGTTGGCAATTACTGAAGGGTGTTAAGCTTGATGTTATGGTATCATAGGAAACACACTGAATATTTCATTGGTTTTCCAGTGTGTCAATACTGGTGTTCAGATAATCATGGGTGTGATTCACATTTTCCGCATTTATCAACATCACAAGCTGGATATCATTCCTAGAGGCCATCTCCTTGATGATGCTCTGGAATGGCTCTACCACTCTGGGCATTATGACTACTGGGATCGGTGCCAGGCTGAATTAAGTGCCGGATGCATATGATTTGTAGTTGTCTGGATCTCTAAAAGGCGGCAAGGCAGTGAGTTCAGTTTCTGCTATGGATACCTGTCTCATTCTTGACTGATAATCCCAGGATTGACAGTCTGAGCCAAATTCCCCTATTTGTGAACTGAATTCCCCCACATTATTGACAGTGGTTACCCCACAACTACATTCTCAGTCCACAATTTGCATATCATAGCTACTGCCACTGAGGTACACGTAGTGCTAAGGCCCATCATATCCGCCACCAGCACTCCTGGCATATCTGAATCCCAAACCCAATTCTGCTCAATGAACTGTATTGCCAAAACCTGGTTCACCAGAAAGTTGTTTCCAGGCACGCCTCATGTTGAATAATTGTTGCAAGGGACTCAGTCGGCTTTTGATTGGCAAATTGGATTGGCATTTAGCAGCCTGACTGCATCAGCAAGACACTCATGTTCAAATAGGTAGTTGATTATATTGAGAACAGTGCTCAGTACTGAACTGCTATTTTTTGAATTGAGAACCTTCTCACCATCCTACACTTGCTCCTGAATCACCCTTCTAACTGAATCAGTTTTCTTTGTATCCCAAAAGATCAACGTCAGTTGTTCAGTGGTCAGCTGGGGAGATCAACTTATACCGCAGTGCACCTAAATGTCATTGTGATGTAAGCTATTTCACAGACAAGCTGGCATCGGAACAAATCTAAATGTGTAGAATCTAATGAATTCTGTTTGTTCAGTCAAAACTTACATTAATATAACTACCATTTTCTAGCTCACCACCCTCCTCTACCTGCTATCTTCCACCCTCTTCAGTACCTTCGAAAGTCAATGTATAATGATTCACAGTTGCGCATCTGTTGAATTAACATGGCTAGCAGGGTTTATCTTTGCCGGTCTAATTAGGTGCTCTGCACTCTGCTCCCCAATTGTGATGCACATTTCTACCAGAAATATCTTCAAACAGTGTCCCAGTGTCAACTGGAAAGCATTGGAAAGTCAACAGTTGTACGAAATCTGCCTGTCTATGGTGTCATTCGTCGTTTGTCTGTGTGTGTACACACCCACATACTCGCCTTCCAATTTGTGCTGCTACAATGTGCACCGGACTATTGACCTCAGAATGTATGACCCTTTTGGCCTCCATCTTGGTCAACAAAATCAATCAGATCCTCCCAGTGCCTTACATCTGTATATGAGGCTTGGAGTTAATTGGGGGACATCACATTAACCTTGCTGTTCAATACACAGTGAATCACAACCATGATTATTGTATTTGGTAACTTTGAGAGGTCACTTCTTTCAATTTTGCTGGTGTTCTCTCACCGATCCATTGCCAGTACGCTGTTTCCTCATTTGCTCTTGTTCGTCAACGTCTGAATAGTACTTTGGAGTTGCTCCCAAACCATGTGTATCCACTGTGGCCCAATCCATTTGGCAATAGGAAAATGTTCCCATAGCAGCCAGTTCTCAAATGTCAACAAATAATCTGCAACCACTGTCTCCCAGTGCAGAGCTCCATCTCAAAGCTGGATAAGACTGTTCCGCCTCCAGATAATGCCAGGATGCACTTTCTCCAGAATTCCAGCCACCTACACAGTATTCCACTTGTTGTACACACTGTGGTTGTGCTGCCCCATCATGTTGGCAAATTTCAACAATGGGAATTCAATATACTTCAGGTGGATTGTGGCTTTGGCTTCATCCCTGCCCAAGTCCAATGAATCATTGCTCACATTGTCTCCATTAAGTTGGTAGCCGAAATGCTGCAGAAATGGGGGCAAATCTGCAATCACGGTGACATCAGTTATCCACTGTACTGCTGCCGGCTGGAATGTTGCCATTGTGAGGTTTATGGGGGGCTTTTGAAATGTGCCAGAAGGAGGTGCTGCCGAAGAAGAGCAGGAAGATCTTGGCTAAATGACTGGATTGTTCCCAGGCAGTGCTGGGGTCACTCTGGGTGCACCAGGGGATGATGGCCCTGTTCCTGGGAACTGCCCAGGGGGGAACATTTGGGACACACCATAACTGACTTCGCTGACTTCATATCCTGGCCACGGTTGCCCATAACGTCGAAATCCTTGCTTTGCACTGGTTCTTGGTTGTGAACTAGGTGTCATCTTGAATGTAGAATGCTGGTAAAACCAATGAGTACTTGAAAATGACTGCTGAGCAGGAGGGTAACCATACCAAGGTGGCAGATCATATTGTATGGTGTGTACTCCAAATGGACAGTCTTTGCTAGTAGCTGTTTGAGAAATATTTTCCAATAATCGCAGATTATTGTGAAGCTGTTGTTGCAAGGAAGTAATGGCGCTTGGTGGAGCCATATTAGCTGTCATCAGTGGAGCTCCATTCATCCACATGCTCTTCAAACAAGATATTGGTAATCCAATGTTGATTCCAGATGCAATGCAGATTTGATTGCAGAGTGGTGGAGTATATCACACATAGCAATGATATTTGGCAGAATATCAGCCTTTTATATCCTTTCATGTTGTCATGAATGGTAGTACTTCACTACATCTTTCATCGATGAAACTGGGCTGAGAAATAGAAATCTTACTTACTCTCAACTTGCCTTTCTTTGATATATGCTGAAATTGCCATAGTAGGTTCTTGAATACATGCCCACCTTCATTCGGTTCCATGACTTTAATGTCATGAAAGGATATCATAGGATATCTCCAGGAGCCCAACAAGAACTATATCCAGATTAGAGGTAAGCATGACTAGGGATATTACACATAAATAGTGCATGAACAACCTGCAACATCAATCAATAGGAGGCCTGTGAGGCTGGCACCAACAGTGATGACTTCCCATTGAGCTCCTTGTATAGACATAATTGCTCTCCTTGGGATGCATGATCCAGTCACAAATCGTTACTGAAGCAAATATACTAACAGCCTATCAGGCCTCCATTATCATTGACCGGGCATACAGCTCGCTAGGAAACCTACATATTGAGTGTTTTAATATAATTTACCTTCATCATCTGCTGCTCAGAGGCTTGGGGATAGGTATAACCCACAATGTCACGATGATGTTGTTGCACAATTGTTGGGTGTGATAATATATTGATCCTCATTGATGCAGAATGCTGATCGCAAGGTGACTTTATTTTATCTCCCCCCCACAATTAGCACAGTAAGTTGCAGGTTTCAATGTAATGCATTGATGTTTGTTTGCTCACACTCAAGCCAATATCTGTGAGACTATACATCACCAACGGAAGCATCATTCAGATTCATCTGAATACAACAGCAATATGTTAAATCGTCTGGATGCCCCATTCAACTCTCCCACACACTCCAGCCAGCCTCACCAGTGCCCCTAAGTAATTCCAGACGCTCCCAGGCCCCCCTTTAGCTAAAGAAAGTGCGCTCTGATGGTGCATGAGGATTCCTAGGGGCGCCCCGAAAGCACATTCAGTTATAGAGGTGCATTCCAGATACTACGATGTTGGACTTATAGGATTGAGAAATGATGAAGTGGCTGAGGCCTCAGCGCAGGTGTGTGGGAGACTTCGAGAGCCGCTGAGACCACTGCGCATCTCTGCAGGGGACTTAATGCCATACTCTCAGAGTAGAGATACATAGGGTCCGATAACCACATGTAATTTGGTCTACCATATCTGTCTGTATTACACTCACAAGATAATTCGGGACATTATCATGTGGCATTGAATATATATCTAAGTCCATTTGTATATAAATATATGGAACATATGGCTGTGGATCGTATGGGAGTGCAATCAGAGTAGCACCTGCTGACCACAATTGAGTATTCTTAGAGACGTACTTTGAGGTGGTGATACAGTGCATTTCGACATGAACATGGATGGAGGCAAACATTGAGTGAACTCAATGATGCACTTGGAGGCTGATATCCAGTGAACTCAGAGATGTACTTGGAGCCCATGATCGAGCGAGTTTGGAGAATGACTTGGATGCTCTCATCATGGTATCTTGGAGGCCCTGATAGGGCTAACTTGGAGACCATTATCAACTGAGTGTGGTTTTGAACTTGGACACAATGATTGTGCAAACAAGGAGTACTTGACTTTGCAAACTGGAAGGTCACGATTGAGTGCATGTGGATATACACTTGGAGGTGATGATTGTTCGAACTTCAATGGCCATGATTGACCCAGTTTGGACATTCACTTGGAGGCCGAATGGGGCAGCAAGCAAGAGCATTGGGAGGCGAAAGAGGAGCTGTTTGATCTGGAGGCCATAAATGGGAAGGGAGATGTGTCAGGAGGCAGGATTCTATATATTGGTGAACTCATAATCATTGCAATGGAAAGAGTAGGGTACTGCAGGGTCCATGGCGAGATGACAGATAAGACACTGGGCGGGAGCTGGTGACAGTCAGGTTTGGGTTGATGCTGTACTGAGTATATGCTATTGTCAGTATATGCTGTTGCTCAGTGTATGGTGTACACAGAGTTGACTCTTTATTATGGCATGGAGATAGCGTGAGGGACAACATACATCAGCAAAAAACATTTCCGTCCGGGCGGAATGGCTCCGTCAGAGTGGACGCGCTCCGTCAGAGCCGTCAGAGACACCCCGGTGGCGGATTACTCCACGCCCGGCGTCAATGCCACGCGTCGCGTT